>BNJU01000935.1_pt1 | contig 280615 bp, 390 predicted proteins | sample 8539281 | NCBI WGS metagenome assembly BNJU01 (sample SAMD00202456, study PRJDB9452) | human saliva metagenome | isolation source: human saliva | place: Japan
GTGAAAGGAAGATTTTTCTTGATATGATTTCCTACATCAATCACTCCTTTTACATGACTGTTATTATGAGAAAATCTCTGATATTCCTTATAGAGACAACTTTTCGGAGGCAACTTGCAAATACTTGGAAGAGATACATCAAAGTTGATGAGAGTCTATCTCCACGCGATAAAGCAACATCTAAACTAGTCAGATTGATATGAAGAACTTTTTACCAGAGATAATGTAAAAGAAATGGTCATTACTTTCGTTTGAAAAACGAGAAGAAATGGTTGTCTCTACGACCGTAGCCAGAAATCCCAATGACGTTTCCTGTCTTTATATTTCGATTGACAGTTTCTAGACTTTGGTCCTTTGTCTAGAGTCAGTATTTCTGGAATCGCCGGAAAATATGAGGGCCCATATTTCTTGGGGAAAGATTTTCTAATGATACTGTCTAGAAGTTGACTTATTTTTGGGATATTCTGCAATAAAGTCTTCTTTAATAATCTTATATACTTTGATTATCAGTGATCCGCATTTCATTTCCATCTGTAACTTCATTGTTGTCAGTAACTACCTGATTTTTTGCTCATTGCTTGTCTTGTCAAAGGCCTTTCAAATTGCTATAGTTTCAACACCATCATAAGAACACTCGTAAATAATCTTCAAAATTGGTTTTAAGATAATCGGACCAGGTAACTCATAGTCAAAGTCTCGCTGCTGGTTTAAAATAACTTGGACCGATATGATAATGACTGTTGGCTCTGAAGTTTTCAGTTTTCAGCATTCAGTTCCTTAAATGAGTTTTGGCTTCTTCAGCATATTCACCTAGTTTCTCATCTAGGATGTAAAAGTTGACTTTTTCAGCAGCTGGTTTCAACGACGGAAACGATGGAAACGCAGCCAGGTAAGTATCCGCCAGACGGTCAATATCATTCATGGTTCCGATGATGTAAACATTTTTCTGGAACAAAACTTTTCATCAGTTTCGTGTAGATTGGCATATTGAGTGAGAAACTGCCCCTTTTCTACGATAATAGGGTCAATAGAAAGAGCTCAAAATCTAGATATTTCTCCACGATTGATTTCATCGAGTAGTAGAAGACAAATTTTTTGTCTGTATCGACCTCTGTTGGAGAAAGGTAGTCTTTTCAGACCAATCTCTTTCTCAATGTTTCTAAGACAGTTCTTCCACCACTTTTGTAGTATTCTTGCCTTATAATTTTTATCTTTACAACTCGTAAACGCTCATTGCAGTGTGTCCATCTGGAACTTCACCTATCATAATTGCAATGGAAATTTTGTCTACTATTAGATAAATAAAGGAATGTTTTTGTTATATTCTTTTCTTCAGCAACATTTATATATTCTAAAGAGTAAGAATCAAGCCTCATCAAAATTATCTTGTCCTCAAATCAATTGACTTCTTTTGCTTTCTGACAAAAATCTTTGGAAATACCATATGTAACAAACTCAATAAACCAAAGCCCGTGATACAATCTTAGCCTTCACAAAATCCATTATATTCCTTCAGATGGGGTGAAACTGCTACGTCCGATTTGGTCTTCGTTGCCACCTGTTAATTCTTTAGCAATTTCTTTTATGAATGGGTTTACCTGTACAGGAGCACCACAGGATGAGGAGTTTTTGGATTGTAGTAGAGTTTGACTCAATGGATGATAAACTACTTATATTCTAGAGACATTTTTCTTCTTTCACTATTTTTCGTCTAAAATTGTATTTGAATATTCAAATAAAATAACTTCCCAGCAATGATGGTTCCCAACTCAGGATATTTTGTGCAAGAGTTGACAAATCTCAAAAAGTTCTGAAGATAGAGGCCCCTTGATTTTTGAGAATGCTTGTTCCATTTCTTTTGACTATTAGTTTACATGAGGAAAGGACCAGCCTTCCAGAATAGATACAAAGAAATAGTTTGTGACAACTGCAGAACGCTTAATAAATTCCGTTCTTTGACTTTTCATGTCAAAGATAGGATTGATGAAATCTAACTTTCTACCAACTTGAATGATCTCATACAATCCATTTAATTTGTTAATCAGTCTTCTAGTTCTGATTCTGGAATGATTTTATTTGCTTAGTTCTTATAGCTTTTGTATCCTCATTCCAATAAATACTGGAAGTGCAGAACCTCCTCCACCAATTCCATAAATAATGAATGGTGCTGTCTCAGAACATAACAAAAAAATTGCTGTAGCACAACTTTCCCAATGACATATTCATCGATGAACATGGTTAGGGTCTATCAAGTGGCCACTCATCAAAATTCTTCCTCTCAAATTCTTCATTTTTCAAACTGTGTTTTAGATTCTCTTAAATTAATTTCGTTTTCTTGATACAATCATAAAAATCTTCTAAACTAACTCTTCTATCATTCATCAATTAGACTCCTTTTTCTGATAATGTTTGAATATTATATCTATTAACATATATTTCAAATCTAGAATAACACATCCCGCTAAAGAAAAGAATTTCTAAAAGAGCCCAGCGTTAGGGCTTCAACTTCACTCTTAACACTAGACTTCTTTCTTATTTTAATAATACTCACTATGACGGTAATCCCATGAATTAAAGGTATCCGATAAATGCATCATGATTTTATCAATGTCAAGACCTTTACGGATCACAACTGGTGCCGGAGAAGTTGAACGTGCTCCTCCTTGTTCCGGAATAAGCTTACCGTCTTTATCGACCATAGACACCATCACACCTTGCTCGTAGCGTGTTTCAACAGTTTTGTCTGGCTGGATTGATGCAACATAGTCATCTGCCTCAATGACAAGATCCACTGCTCCTTCGATACGCTCACCGATACCTTCAACCTTACCTCGGTTTCCTTTTCCAGACGGGTTTGCTGATGAAGCGTAGACCATCTTGCCTTCTTCCCAGAGTTTAGCAGCCAATTGTTCACCAGCTTTCCCAAACTTGATAACGAAACAGCTCGTTCCACGCACATCGGTCATGAGTTCTTCACGACCATCACCGTAAGCTTTCAATTTTTCAAAAGCTTCTGATTTCCAAGGAAGGATACAACCGAGGAGAATATCTTCATCCCAATGTTTTTGATAGAAGGCTTCAATTTCTGGGTTGAGTTGTGCTAAAGCGCGAAGCTCGTCCATGCTACCACAGAGGACTACTCCTGGTTTATTACGATTACGTTCTTTAGCTTCAAACTTACGTTCAAGTCCTGCCTTGTCGCTAGTCATGATAATGTAACCAACTTTAGTAGGACAAACGATACATCCGCCCTCACCTTTTAAGATCTCATATCCTTCTTGTGAAAGTGTTCCGTTCCATTGAATGTGTTTTGTCATAGTTCTATAGTTCCTTTTCTATTTTTTCTAATCCTGCCAGTAGGCTGGACGTTGTTTTTCATAGGCAGACAATCAAGTCTTCATACTGCAAAGTAATTTCCTATATCATCAAACCATTTAAGAGCTTGTGTTTCCATTCGCTATCGATTTCAAAGGAGAATTCTCCAATAGGTGAGATGATTTTTGTTGTTCCAGTCAGCCGTCACTTGGTCAGTTAGTTTAGAGCTGGGCGAGTTTTTCTCTAACTTCCCTAGGTTGAATAATAGGCAACATACCATTATTGAGTTCATTATTGTAATGAATGTCACCGAAAGACCCTGCAATCACAACCTTAAAACCGTAGTCTGCTAGTGCCCCAAGTCGCGTGCTCTCTAGAAGATCCAGCCCCAAAAGTTATCCCCTGAGATGAGGATAGTCGCCTTGCGATATTCCAGGTCAGTTAAAGACAAAGTCTGGGTCCTCAGTATACTGGTCATCCAGATAACGCCAAGCATGACATGAGGTGCTTGCAAATCCTTTCTTATCAATTAACTGAGAAAAGCTGCTTGGGTAGGATTTGGTCGGTATCAATATTATCATTCATAAGAGGAACCGTTGTTCCTGTATAAACAGTAAATTTTTCCATATCCTCTCCTTACTGGGCTTCAGGGCATTTTTCCGAACGTCTACAGAGACGTCCTGCGATAGCTGCTGCAGTTGCCATTGCTGGACTGCAAAGATGAGTTTTAGCACCAAATCCTGGCGATCTTCAAAGTTACGATTGCTAGTTGAGGCGCAGTAGACACCATCTGGTACCTTGTCAGGATTCATTTCCCTAGGCACATGGAGCACCCTGGGTCTCTCCACTCAAAGCCTGCATCTTGGAAAACCTTATCCAAGCCCAACTTTTCAGCGACTCGACTGACTGGTCGAGAACCAGGTACCACAATAGCTGTTAAGTTAGGGGCAATCTTCTTCCCTTCAACAAATCGAGCTGCCAGCTGTAAATCACTTAGTCTAGCATTGGTACAAGAACCGATAAAGACATAGCCTAGTTCGATATCTGCTGGTTTCTGACCTGGTTGTAAATCCATGTAATGATAAGCACGTTCATCATTCATATCCTTTTATTTCTGGGAAGCTACTATCAAAATCAACACCCATAGCTGGATTGGTGCCCCAGGTCACCATAGGAGCCAATTCAGAGACATCCATTCGGATAACCTTGTCATAAACGGCATCGTCATCACTAACCAGTCTTTTCCAATCAGTTACTGCTTGCATCAAAATCCTTGGGACACACTCACGTCCCTCAAAGATAGTCACTAGGTGGTCTGGTCTGGATTCATAATTCCCATCTTAGAGCCAAACTCAATGGACATATTGCAGATGGTCATTCGCTCTTCCATACTGAGTGCATCAATCGCTTGACCACGATACTCAACCACGTAGCCAACACCACAAGCAACACCGTATTTGGCAATCAAGGCTAAGATGAAATCCTTGGAATAGACTCCTTTTTGAGGAACTCCTGTGAATTCCACCAACATTTTCTTGGCTTAACCTGCCAAATAGTTTGAGTAGCAAATACGTGCTCGACCTCACTGGTCCCAATTCCAAATGCAATCGCTCCAAAAGCTCCATGGGTTGCTGTATGGCTATCACCACAGACGATAAATTTCCCTGGTTGGGTTCGTCCTGTTTCTGGACCAACCATGTGAACAATGCCCTGTTTTTCAGAACCGTGAGCCGCATGCTCAATTCCGAATTCCTCAACATTTTCTGCCAACTTATCAATTTGAGCCTTGGAAATCACATCTCGAATATCATAAATATTAACCGTCGGAACATTGTGGTCAAAGGTACCAAATGTTAAATCTGGTCTTCTCAATCTTCGCCCTGCATCTCGTAATCCTTGAAAAGCTTGAGGACTAGTCACTTCATGGATGTAGTGCTGATCCACATACATGAGTTGTGGTTGTCCCTCTTCTCCTGTGATTACATGGAGGTCCCATAATTTATCAAAAATCGATTTTCCTGCCATTCATTACCTCCATACAAAATACAAAGCCACTAGTGTAGTTACTATTCCTAGGAACCAAACTGTTTTAAAATACCATTTTCTGGTCTTGTGGTGAAAAGTAATTCCTGCCAACCAGGCTCCAAAACCGCCACAAAAGAATGCAAATGATAATAAATATTTTTCCGGGATTCGCCAAGCACCTCTTTTGGCTTTAGATTTATCAACACCATAAATCATAAATATAAATAGATTCCAAATCAAAATAGCAAAAGTAATTCCTTGATTTATCTTCATAATCTTTCAATGATGGCTTCCGTCATTTCCTTGGTCGAAGCCTGTCCTCCTATATCTCTTGTTAAAATACCTGCAGCTAGACTTTCCTCAACAGCACGCTCGATATGCTCCGCATCCTCATAACGTCCAAAACTATCACGCAGCATCATCGCAACTGATAAAATCATGGAAATGGGATTAGCAATGCCTTGACCTGCTATATCAGGTGCTGAACCATGAATCGGTTCATAAAGGCTCGGTCCATTTTCAGAGTGACTAGCCGATGGCATAACTCCAAGTGTACCAGATAGAACACTTGATTCATCAGATAAGATATCTCCAAAAAGATTCTCTGTCACGATAACATCAAACCTGTCTGGATTTGTAATCATGAGCATGGCAGCTGAGTCTACTAGCTGGTGCTCCAAGGTTACATCCGGAAAATCTTTTGCGACTTCTTCAGCCACTTTCCTCCATAGTTTTGAAGTTGCTAACACTTTTTGTTTATCGATACTTGTAACGACTTTTCTCCGACTCCTTGCGATTTCAAAAGCCTTACGAATAATCCGCTCCACTTCCTCATAGCTATAGTCAGTGATATCACGTGCCGATTTCTCTTCAAGGATATGATCTCCGAAGTAAATACCACCTGTCAACTCACGTACTACTACAAAGTCAACACCAGTTATTCGTTCTGACTTCAGAGGTGATAAGTGCTTGAGACTCTCAAAGATTTTTACTGGACGAATATTAGCGTAGAGATTGAGTTCCTTTCGGAGGGCCAGAAGCCCTTGTTCGGGTCGAACTGGAGCATCATCATACTGAGGACTACCGATTGCAGCGAGTAGAATAGCATCCGCTTCTCTAGCAGCCTTGAGCGTTTCGTCTGGCAAAGGATGTCCTGCAGCATCAATACCAGCTCCTCCAAAAGGTCGTCTGTCAATCTCATAGTCAAAACCTGTTTTTTCAGCTAGAGCCTCCAAAACTTCTAAACCAGCTTCCATGATTTCTGGGCCTATACCATCACCTGCCAGGGCAACTATTTTTCTTGTCATAGCTTTCTCCTTTATACGGTAGGCATGTCGCGATAGGAAACTGTTGTTCCCATCTCACCAGCATTCTCTTTTTGAACAAAGGTATTGGCATTAATGTAGGCAATAGCCGAAGCCTTCAACACATCGAAATCAAGTCCAGCTGCGTTAAAGATAGTCTCTGTATCTCTGTTTTCAACAGTTACCAATACACGTGCCTGGGCATCAATCCCATCAGTTACCGCATCAATCGTATAGGATACCAAGCGAACAGATTGATTAAAGAATTTATCAATAGCGTTGAAAATAGCTTCAACAGAACCTTGACCTGTCGCATTAAATTCAACTTTCTCACCATCAAAATTAGCTAATCTAACTGTCGCTTCAATATCATTTTCAGAATGGGTTTGAAGTTGCAAGTCATCAAAGTGGAAGCCTTCTGGATTTTCAACCATGGTGCCAGCTACCAGAGCTCGAATATCAGCATCTGTGATTTCTTGCTTTTTATCTGCCAAGGCCTTGAACTTAGCAAAGAGTGGCTTGATATCTTCGTCTGTAAAGTCTAGGGCTAGCTCTCTCAGTTTTTCAACAAAGGCATGGCGACCAGACAATTTACCAAGCGGAAGACTATTACTCTTGGCACCAACCAATTCAGGTGTAATGATTTCATAAGTGAGAGGATTTTTAAGAACACCGTCTTGGTGAATACCTGATTCGTGAGAGAAGGCATTTCCTCCAACAACCGCCTTATTTTTTGGAACTGGAATTCCTGAGAAGCGAGAGACCATTTCGGACGTATTAATCGTTTCATTTAGGACAATACTTGTCTCTGCTTGATAATAATCTTGTCGAATATTGAGGGCTACCGCTATTTCTTCTAAAGCAACATTCCCAGCTCGTTCTCCAATACCGTTAATGGTTCCTTCAACACGCCCCGCACCATTTTTAACAGCAGCAAGGCTATTTGCAACTGCCATGCCAAGATCATCGTGACAGTGAGGCGAATAGATAATCTGACGGTCGGTTTTAACATTGTCAATCAGATACATGAAGATATTCCCATATTCCTCTGGTGTGGTAAAACCAACCGTGTCAGGAATATTGATATAGGTTGCCCCTGCGTCTACCGCTGTTTGAACGACTTGTAGGAGAAAATCCAACTCAGTTCTAGTCGCATCTTCAGGAGAGAATTCTACTACTTCAAATTTACAACGTGCATAGGAAACATGCTCTTTAATAGCTTCCAAAATTTCCTCTTTGCTTTTATTCAACTTAAATTCACGATGGATAGGACTAGTAGCGATAAAAACATGGATTTGTGGATGCTAGCATCCTTAAGTGCTTCATAACAAGCGTCAATATCTGATTTAACAGAGCGAGCTAAACCAGTCACCGCTGTTTTTCTTCAAGACTTTTGCAATTTCCTGAACTGCAGTAAATGAGTCAGGACTAGCTGCTGGAAAACCAGCTTCAATTGCCGAAATTCCCCATTTTTCCAGTTGTCTTGCAATGGCAATCTTTTCCTTAATAGAAAAATTAACACCTGGTGTCTGCTCACCATCTCGAAGGCTAGTATCTAGAAATTCAACTGTTCTCATAAGATTTCCCCTTTTCAAATTTGGTTTTAAAAACATCTCGCTCGGGTTCCAAGCGAGATGTTGATTTACTCCCCTTGGTAAGCCAAACAGGACTAATGCTTCTGCACTAGCGAGTACCTCAACAACAAAAGCAAATTGATTAAACTTAGCTGTTTTCATGTTTGACTTTCTCCTTCGTTTGATATCTTGTTTAGTATTTTTAGCATAGGAAAAACACATGTCAAGAAAAAATCAATATTTTCTGAAAATTTCTTCAGTAAAGAATATTTTGCTAATTGAAAGTATTTGAAAAATCAAGTAAATATAATTACTTTTTCAAGGTCAAGTTCCAGCTTTTTTCGATCAATTCTAGCATCTCTTCATCTGATAAACTATCATCCAGTGGCACACTAATCCAGTAGCGCTTGTTCATATGAAAGGCTGGATAAATCCCTTTTTTTACCAACAAATCAGATACTTGATCATGTTTGAGATTGACTGCTTCCACTAATCCTTCTCTGCCCTTTTCAAGCTTATCCCAAGAAATCTTCATAAGAACTGCATACCACTTCTGATTATTTTCATGGCGTAAAATCGCAGTATCAGGAGATTTCTCCCATAAGTATTCTAATTGATTTTCATACTTTTCTTGAACACGACTCATGATTCTCTTGGTCTGAGGATAGATAAAATCCTGCACCTCAAAACAAGACTTTCGGTTTCATAAAAGAACTTCTAAGCAGGCTTCACGGACACTTCCTACAAATGTCCCTCTCATACTGGTCATATGAACTTGTGGATAGAGATCCCCAGTTTCTTGGTCATAAACTTGAAAACCTAAGACTCCATCCTCAACTGTAACCATCATGAGAAAGTCTCCCTGCAAGATAGTCGAACTATGGGTCCATACGCCTTGATTTTCTACAAATCCATACTCTTTGGCCTTTTTACTATTAAACTGATAAGCTTTAAAAATTTCAAACATAAGCGAAAACTGCTACCAAAAGCTAGCAGTTCCTTTCTATTTTTTTAAAAGACAACCTTAGTTCCATGTAATTGTGTCACACCCAGTTGGTCGATAAAGGTTTGACGGTTGTCCATGTCAATCCCTCCACCAGGTAAAATTTCAATTTTTTCTGCAACGTGTTCTAGGATTCTGTGATAGTTCGCAAAACGTTTCTCTAGAGAATCTCCAGATAGGCCAGCACGAGTGAGGATGCGTGTTACACCAGCCTGGCTGAGCCAATCAATAGCTTCTAACTGATCTTGTTCGCTCAATTCATCAAATGCCATATGGAAAACAATTTCCATACCTTTAGATGCAGCAATCAATTTTTCAAGGTTGGCCTTGTCCAACTTCTTATCAGCTGTTAAGGCACCGAAGACGACACCTTGGCTTCCTGCTTGAGCAGTTAGAGCAATATCCTCAAGCATGATGGCAATTTCTAAATCATTGTAGACAAAAGTCACCACCACGTGGTCGAATCATAGTCATAATGGTCGTATCGTAGTCGGTAGCCAGTTCCAGCTGCCTTGGTCACTCCGTAACTGGAGTTGTTCCACCAACTGCTAGATTGTCACAAAGCTCGATACGGCGAGCTCCTGCCTCATAGCTTTTTCAAGCAGGTTACATTTTTCAGCACAAAATTCGTAAATCATTTGATTCTCCTTGAAGATTACTTTAAATTTATTATATCATATTATTTCGAATATGTTTTTGTTTTTATCAGGAAAAATCGTTGCTTATTAAAGCTATTCTTTATCAGGAATCACCTATGAAAAAGATAGTAGGTGATAAAGATGGTTAAACATCCCAGACCAATTTTGACTGGTAAAAGAGGAGCAAAATAAATGGAAATTCCCATCAAGATATAAATCGATACAATAATTTTTTTCTTACGTTCACGCGCAATAGACTTGGTCTCACGAAAGTCAGCCACGTAAGTCTGATAAAGTTTGGTATGAGTAAAGCCAATCTTCAAAAACGCTTGGAACTTCTCGAAAAACAAGCAATAGACAACAAAGAAAAAGGAGTCGTGGGCAGCAAGGGGAAGACAACTCAACAATAGCCAGAGCTAATGACAGAAATCCAATCAGATAGAAAATACGCATAACTTCTCTAGTTAATACTCTTGAAAATCAAATTCAAACCACGTCAGCGTCGCCTTACCATACTCAAGTACGGCCTGCGGCTAGCTTCCTAGTTGCTCTTTGATTTTCATTGAGTATAAAATAATCTTCTTCTAGTTTCGCATACAATGATGAATTTTTGTCAAGCACTAATCAAAAGAGCCTGAAATTTAGTTTTCAGGACTCATTTTTATGTTGATTTTTCTTCTTCGTAATCACCATTGCTACAAAACGATTTGCTTACCGCCACCACGGACTTTTTCTCCATGAGGAAGTTTCACATTTTGGACAATCTCGTCCAACAGGCTTGTCCCAAGTGAATTCACACTCTGGATAGCGATTGCAACCATAAAAGATACGATTACGCTTTAGTTTTTCGTTCAATAATTTGACCTTGATGACAGCTTGGACCTCCACCCAATTTCTTTCACGATTGCTTGTGTATGACGGCAATCTGGGAAATTGCTACAAAGCATAGAACTTACCAAAACGACCAAGTTTAATGACCATCGGACTGCCACCTCTTCACAATCAAATCCTGCTGGCTCATCCTTGATTTGGATTTTTCCATTTCCTCTTCGGCTTTGGCAACCTCTTTAGAAGGGTTTGTAAAATTCATCAATGACTCGTTGCCACTGCTCTTTTTCCAACTTCGACATCATCCAGTTTACCTTCCATTTCAGCTGTAAAGGTTACATTGACGATATCTGGGAAGTAGTCAACAATCAGTTTATTGACAATTTCTCCCAATTCTGTCGAGTTCAAAACGCTTGGCGCCAAACGCACATAATAGCGCTTTTTGAATAGTTTCAATGGTGAGGTGCATAAGTTGATGGACGTCCAACACCATTTTCTTCAAGGTCTTAATCAGTGTTGCTTCCGAATATCGGGCTGGTGGTTGAGTGAAGTCTTTGCTCAGGTTTACTATTGACCTGCTTGACGACATCACCAACTGCCATATCCAGCAACATCTTATTCTTATCTGAATCATTGTAAATGGCCAAGTAACCATCAAATTTGACCTGACTACCATTCAGCGCAAACTGAACTCCATTTTTGAGAGAGCTTCACAGCCATGGTATCAAAAGATAGCACCCGTCATCTGACTCGCTACAAAAGCGATTCCAGATAAAAGAGTATAAAAGCAAGTTGGTCTTTGTCAAATACTTAGCAATTTTTCTGGCGTGTTAAAGACACTTGATGGGCGGATAGCCTCATGGGCATCCTGTGCACCAGTCGCATTCTTTACCTTACTGCCGTAGCTTAGAATACTCTGCCAAAACGTTCGTTAATGTAGTTTTGCGGCTTCATTTTTTGAGCAACTGGACTGATACGAGTCGAGTCTGTACGCATATGGGTGATCAAACCTTGGACGCCCGTACCAATATTAGTCCCTTCATAGAGTTGCTGGGCAGCCATCATAGTCTTTCAGTACGGAAATTGATTTTATTAGTCGCATCCATCTGCATAGTTGAGGTAGTATAAGGGTGGAGCGTTACGCTTGCGTTCTTTTTATCTACCTGATCCAACTGTAAAGTCTTTTGCTGGATAGATGAGACAAGACTTCTTTGACCTCTTCATTGCTTGTCAATTTCATCTTCTTGCCATTCATTCCATAGAAGGATGCTTGGAATTGCTTAGTCCCCTTTTTGAAGACTCCATCAATGGTCAATATTCTTCTGGTTGAAAAGCATTGATCTCATTTTCACGGTCAATGATTAACTTGAGAGCAACAGACTGAACACGGCCAGCTGACAAGCCCTTTTTGACCTTTTTTTCCATAAAATTGGTGAAATAGAATAACCTACCAAGCGGTCCAAGACACGACAGGCTTGTTGGGCATCCACAAATCCATATCAATCTTACGAGGTTCTTTAAAGGCATTTTTTTACCGCATCATAGTAATCTCGTTGAAAACAACACGGTTAGCATCATTTTCATCTAGATTTAGAATATGAGCTAAATGCCAAGAAATTGCTTCTCCTTCGCGGTCCGGGTCACTTGCGAGAAAAGACTTTATTGGATTTTTTTCGCTTCTTTTTCAAGTCATTGATCAGAGGACCTTTCCCACGAATATTGATATATTGGGGTTCATAATTATTTTTCTACATCGACTGACATACTGGATTTTTCAAATCACGAATATGACCAACACTGGCTAAAACCTTATAATTTCTACCCAGGTATTTCTCAATCGTTTTTAGCCTTTGCAGACGACTCCACGATTACTAGATAACTGTTGATTTTTCTTCTTTTGTTGCCGTAGCCACAGTATCACACCTTTTCAAAGTAATAAACTTTATAAAAGTGTAAACCATTTTTAAAAACCTGTCAAGACTTAACTCCTATATATAGAAGAAAAGTTTAACCGATAAAACCTTGCTAGTTCTTAAAATTCAAATTCTGCTAGCACATCCTGACCACTTGAAACAAGTTTTGCACCTTCCTGAACCAAGTGATGACAACCATCTGAACGACCATCTAAAATGCTCCCTGGAATAGCAAAGACATCTCTTCCTTCTTCCATAGCTCGCTCACAAGTAATCAAACTACCAGATCTCATCTTTGCCTCAGCAACGATGACACCCATACATAGACCAGCAATAATTCGATTTCGCGCTGGAAAATGATATTTCAAGGGTTCTTCGCCAGGTCCATACTCACTCAGGAGCAAATGATATTCACCGATGTAGTCCTGCAGTCGTTTATTAGAACGCGGATAATAGACATCCAAGCCAGTCCCAATGACTGCAATGGTTTTTCCACCACCTTGAAGAATGAGACCTCTGAGTCGCAGTATCAATCCCTCTAGCAAGCCCACTCACAATTACCAGCTCATTCTCCAGTTCTTCAATAACCTTACGAACTGATTTTGTTCCTGTTTGACTACAAGAGCGACAGCCTACAACAGCAATCTTAGGTAACTTTAAGAGATTTAAATCGCCCTTATAAAATAACAACACTGGAGCATCATAGATTTCACTGAGAGCAAAGGGATAGACATCGTCTAGGGATGGAAAAAGAGGAAATTTTTCAAAGTCACTTCTTAATCGCTCCATACTTTCAAAGGTGAGTTTATGGTAACGTTCCATAAAAACCACTGGATTTCTACACTCAGATGCTTCTGCTATCGTTTCTAGGGTTAATTCTTGATCATAGATTTCTCCATATTGAAAGTACCTTTAAAACCTGTTGATTACTTAAACCTGCTTGTTTTCAACATAAATCTCAAAATTATCAATCTTAATTTTTCATGATAGACTCCTTGTTTTTCTCTCTATCTATTTATTCGTAGAAAAAGAAAAACTTCCCAACAATTTTACTTGTTTAGAAAGTTTTTATATTAGTTATCTTAGTAATCAGGACGAGAGGACTCCAGTGACAGTTGCCTTGGTTGCTTCGTAATCCCCCATCAATAACAACCTTGATAATGCGTTTAGCATCCTCTTCAGGCGTAGGAACCAAAGGTAGACGAGTTGGCCCAGCTTCAAATCCCATATAGTTGAGTACCGCCTTAACAGGTGCCGGACTTGGGTAGAGAAGAGAGCATTGACTTTAGGGAATAAATTTACGTTGAATCAGCTGCTTGCCTTCTTCATATCACTCTCTTCAATCGCAGTGAACATTTCATGCATCTCATCCCCATTTGTATGGGAAGCAACAGAGATAACTCCGTCTGCACCAAGGTTCATAGCATGGAAGGCATCTCCATCTTCACCAGTATAAACCAAAAATTCTTCTGGTTTATGCTCAATCAAATAAACCATATTGGCAGACTGGTACATTCTTTGACACCGATAATATTTGGATGTTCTGCCAAACGAAGTAAGGTATCTGGAGTCATTTCAACAACTACACGACCTGGAATGTTATAGATGATAATTGGCAAATCAGAAGCATCTGCAATAGCTTTAAAGTGCTGATACATACCTTCTTAGGGATGGTTTGTTATAATAAGGAACAATCACAAGACCATTTGCAAAAACCACCAAACTCTGCTACTTCTTTGACGAATTCGATAGAGTCACGTGTGTCATTGGTACCAACACCGGCAATTAAAGGAACACGGCCATTGACAACCTTTTGAACAGTATGCAAAATAACTGCAACTCCTCATCGTGAGTTAGAGTCGGACTCTCAGCAGTTGTCCCTGCTAGGAGAATTCCATCTGTATGATGAGCCAATAAATGTTCAATCAACTTTGGAATGGCATCGAAATTGATAGAGCCATCTTCATGAAAAGGAGTAATAAAGGCTGTGATAATTTTTACAATCTTTTAAATCTTGATAAGACATACAAAAACACCTTTCTATTTTTAAAGAAGGGTTCAAAGAACTCCCTACACATTATTCAATTCAAATTTTTAATTCAGCTGTTGGGCGAACCAATCCACGTTCGTGAAGTGTTTCTGCGATTTGGACTGAGTTCAAGCGGCACCTTTAGAAGGTTATCAGAAACCACCCACATCATGAATACCTTTTTCTGCATCCAAATCTTTACGGATACGTCCAACGAAAGTATCACGTGAACCGACAGCATTTACTGCTTGAGGATAGATTTGGTGAGCAACTATCGTCTTCAAGAACTGCACCTGGGAAGGCGAGCAATAGGCTGCTTTCACTTCTTCGATTAGTGCTACTTACTTTTTGTTTCAATATAGACTGACTCAGAGTGAGCTGACAAAAACTGGAATACGTACACATGTTGCGGATACGGCAATGCTATCGTCTTCCATGATTTTCTTGGTTTCATTCGTCATCTTCATTTCTTCGTAAGTGTAATCATTATTGGTGAAAAACGTCAATTTGCGGAAGAGCGTTGAAGGCAGATTGGATAGTGTTTTCTTATCGCCACCTGAAGGCAAGATTTCCGCATGCAAATCCACGTGGTTACGCCATCATTCAAGACTTCACGAAGCTCACGTTGGGTTTCAAAAGTTGCTCCCATACCAGCACCTGAAACAGCTTGGTAAGTTGAAACGATAATACGGTCAATCCCCATTTTTGACGGACTGGCTCAAGAGCCACCATCATTTGAATTGTTGAACAGTTAGGACAAGAGATGATTCCGTTGTGAGCATCAGGGCGTGGGCATTCACTTCAGGAACAACCAATGGTACATCTGGATTTTGACGGAAGTAAAGAGTGTTATCTACGACAACTGCACCTGCCTTAACAGCATAAAGGTGCGTATTTTGCAGAAGTTGATCCACCAGCTGAGAGAGAGCAATATCAACCCCTTCAAAAAGCGTCTTCTGTTGTTTCTTCGATGGTCACATCTTGACCTTTGAGTGCAAGACCTTACCTGCAGAACGTGCAGACGCAAGGTAACGAATCTTATCGATCGGAAGAGTTGATTCTTCCAACATTTTGATCATTTGAGCACCTACGGCACCTGTAGCGCCAACAACAGCAACTGTATCCCATAATAAACCTCTTTCAGAATTTTTCTAAAAGATTTCTATAATAGAAACATTATACTACTTTTTACCAAAATTGAAAAGTCTTTTTCCTATCTATTTTCTGAAATTGACAAGAAAAGGCGGTGGGACAGAAATCGATAGACAAAGTCTCGATTTCGTAGTCCCAACCCGCGAGGATGATTAGGAGCTTTTGGAGTCTAAAAGACGAACAAAAAGTTCAATCAACTACCGCGTCAAAGTTTGATTGCTAATAAAAATGAGGTCGGGCTCTTTTTGTCCCAACCTCTTCTACTATTCATAAAATTGTTTTATAGGGTTTATTAAAGGCTTCTAAGATATCTGATGGAGTCTCTGCATAAGATTTTTATCTCTATCAAATTCCCTTTAACGATAATTCTCTCAACAGCATTAGCATCTTCACAGGTTACAAGGTAATCTCTTTAATCCCATCACGTTCGTCAATTACATCTACACGATCAGGAGTTACAATTTTAACTTCTTCAATCTCGTATGTATAGACTTTTTCTTTATCAGTGAGATAAATTTTTCATCCCTTTCTCAGCACGAGCAAAAGGGAAAATAATTTCTTATCTGCATTTTCACCTGCAAAGATACGGTGACTTGCTAGAGAATAATTTCCTTCCCCCATTACTTGATTGGCTTTCATTGTCCCAGCACCATAAAAAAGGTTAACATTATCGAGTCCCTTAAATATTGGTAGATTCATTTCAAGCTCCGGAATGGCAATCCCTCCGATTACCGGAAGTTGCTGGGAATTCCACTGAGGCTGATAGGACTGCCTCCGAGGAAAGTGATTTTACAGAGTCAAAATCGAAATTTCCTTCTGTTTCTTTGTTCTCTTCAATCTCTTCCTTGGTCACTTGACTGACCTGATACTTATTAGTGTTCCAAATCATGAACATATCACGAATATTAGCATTGAAGATTAAAGCGATAGATAGCAAGATTAGGAATCCTGCCAGTATGTTAATCAGTAGATTTTTACGTTTATTTTTTTTACTTTGATTCTTTTTTTGAGACATTATGCTTCACTCTCTGTTTCCTGTTCTGCCCCAACTTCTTCTTTTTCTGCTGCTGAAACACTTGTAAAAGTCACAATCTTTAGCATCTTGATCTAGACGCATCACTTTTACTCCCATAGTTGAACGTCCCGTTTGTGAAATATTGGCAACATTTGTTCGAATCATGACACCTGTGTCAGTGATAATCATCAGATCTTCGTCCCCTTTTACTGTTAAGAGACCAGCCAGAGGACCATTTTTCAGTAACATTGGCTGTTTTTCATTCCCTTACCGGCACGCCCTTTTTGTTGGATATTCAGTCGCAACTGTGCGCTTACCATATCCTTTTTCCAGTAATGATAAGGACTTCATCTTGATCAGTAATCACTCTCGCTCCCACTACAGCATCACCTTCACGAGATTTACCCTTTAACACCAGTGGCGATACGACTCATACTACGAACTGAAGACTGAGTTGAAACGAACTGCATAACCTAGTCTGGTTCCGATGATGATATCTGTGTCTTTTTCAGTTAGTAAGACATTAATCAACTCATCCTCATCTTTCAGATTTAAGGCTTTGAGACCATTTTGACGAATGTTGGCAAATTCTTTGACACTGGTTCTTTTGACAATACCTGCGCGAGTTGTAAAGAAGAGGTAAGCATCATCACTACGTTCTGATTCAACATTGATAATGGTTTGAATGCTTTCACCTTCATCAGTTTCAAAAGATTGACAACTGGCAAACCTTTGGCTGTACGACCGTATTCTGGAATTTCTACCCCTTAAGACGATAAACACGTCCTTTTATTGGTGAAGAATAGCAAATGATCGTGAGTGCTGGTTGAAACCAATTCACGCACAAAGTCATCGTCCTTAACTCCAGTTCCTTGAACGCCACGTCCACCACGTTTTTGAGCTGTAAATTCGTCTTGGTCCAAACGTTTGATATAACCTTTATTTGATAGAGTGATGAGGACATCAGACTCTTCAATCAAGTCTTCATCTTCAGAGTCAAGACTTCACCAACCATCAACTCAGTACGACGTGGATCGCCAAAACTTACGTTTGACCTCATCCAGTTCTTCCTTGATGATTTGCGCTACGCGTTCTGGTTTTACAAGAATGTCTGCCAGAGTCAGCAATCAAAAGCAATAAACTCATCATATTCTGACTGAATCTTGTCACGTTCCAAAACCAGTCAAACGACGAAGACGCATATCGAGAATTGCTTGACTTTTGACGTTCAGATAACTGAACTTGCTCATCAATTCAGCTTGGGCTTCTGCATCCGTTTCACTGGCACGGATGATACGAATAACTTCGTCGATGTGGTCCAGAGCAATCAACAAACCTTCTAAGATGTGTGCACGCGCTTCAGCTTTCTCTTTGTCAAATTGAGTACGACGAGTCACCACTTCTTTTTGGTGCTCAATATAAGCATCCAAGATTTGACGAAGAGAAAGAATCTTTGGTACACCATTCTGGATAGCCAGCATGTTAAATCCAAAGCTAGTTTGCATTTGAGTCATCTTGAACAAGTTGTTCAAAATAACATTGGCTGACGCATCACGTTTCACTTCGATAACAAAGCGAACACCTTCACGGTTAGATTCGTCACGAACAGCTATAATACCTTCGATACGTTTTTCCTGAACCAAACGCACAATATGTTCATGGACTTTGGTCTTATTAACCATGTATGGAAATTCTGTTACAACGATACGTTCGCGACCAGTCTTAGTTTCTTCGATTTCAGTACGAGAACGAAGCACAATCGATCCTTTACCAGTTTCGTAGGCCTTATGAATACCTGATTTCCCCATAACAAGGGCACCAGTTGGGAAATCTGGACCAGGAAGAACTTCCATTAATTCCTTGGTTGTAACTTCTGGATTATCCATGACCAACTTCACTGCATCAATGGTTTCACCCAAGTTATGTGGTGGAATATTAGTCGCCATACCAACAGCGATACCTGTAGCTCCATTGACCAAAAGATTTGGGAAACGAGCTGGCAAAACTAAAGGTTCACGTTCATTGGCATCATAGTTATCAACAAAATCAACGGTATTTTTTTATTGATGTCTTGAAGCATCTCAAAACAATCTTACTCATACGTGCTTCAGTATAACGCTGAGTGACGGCACTCATCACCATCCATGGAACCAAAGTTCCCATGCCCATCTACAAGCATGTAACGGTAACTCCACCATTGCGCCATACGAACCATAGCTTCGTAGATAGATGAGTCACCGTGTGGGTGGTATTTACCCATTACGTCCCCTGTAATACGGGCAGATTTCTTATGAGGTTTATCTGGTGTCACACCCAATTCGTTCATACCGTATAGAATACGACGATGAACTGGTTTCAAACCATCTCGAACATCAGGAAGGGCCCGCGATACGATAACACTCATGGCGTAGTCGATAAAGCTTGTCTTCATCTCCTTTGTCAGATTGACATTCACTAAATTTTTATCTTGCATTAACAAATGCCTCATTTCACTATTAGTAACTAGATATATTATACCATAGTTTGTCTCTTATTTCAGTGTTACAGTATGACTAAAACGTTTACATGGCTAAGTGGATGTTATATTCGTGACAAAGCTATTTAAAAGTGATAGAATGAAACTAAACAGGGTATTACCCTTAAAAAAACAAAGGAGATGTTTAGACTAATGACAGCAACTAAACAACACAAAAAAGTTATCCTCGTTGGTGACGGTGCCGTAGGTTCATCTTACGCTTTCGCTCTTGTTAACCAAGGAATTGCCCAAGAACTTGGTATCATTGAAATTCCTCAATTGCACGAAAAAGCTGTTGGTGATGCGCTTGACCTTAGCCACGCCCTTGCTTTCACTTCACCTAAGAAGATTTATGCAGCTGAGTACGCTGACTGTGCGGATGCTGACCTTGTTGTAATTACTGCAGGTGCCCCTCAAAAACCAGGTGAAACTCGTCTTGACCTTGTTGGTAAAAACCTTGCAATCAACAAATCTATCGTAACACAAGTTGTTGAATCAGGATTTAACGGTATCTTCCTTGTAGCTGCTAACCCAGTTGACGTTTTGACATACTCTACATGGAAATTCTCAGGATTCCCTAAAGAACGCGTTATCGGTTCAGGTACTTCACTTGACTCAGCTCGTTTCCGTCAAGCCCTTGCTGAAAAAATTGGATGTAGACGCTCGTTCAGTTCACGCTTACATCATGGGTGAACACGGTGACTCAGAATTTGCCGTTTGGTCACACGCTAACATCGCAGGTGTTAACCTTGAAGAATTCCTAAAGACACTCAAAACGTTCAAGAAACTGAATTGATCGAATTGTTCGAAGGTGTTCGTGACCTCGCTTACAATCATCAACAAGAAAGGTGCTACATACTACGGTATCGCAGTTGCCCTTGCTCGTATCACTAAAGCAATCCTTGACGATGAAAATGCAGTACTTCCACTTTCTGTATTCCAAGAAGGTCAATACGGAATCAAAGATGTCTTCATCGGTCAACCAGCTGTTGTTGGAGCACATGGTATTGTGCGTCGAGTAAACATCCCATTGAACGATGCTGAAACTCAAAAATGCAAGCTTCAGCAAAAGGAGTGCAAGCTATTATTGATGAAGCTTGGAAAAACCCTGAATTCCAAGCAGCTTCAAAAAACTAATTTAAGTTAGAAAAAATGTCTAGACAGTTTGTCTAGACATTTTTATATTTCATTACTTTATTTCATTTGAGCAAAAGCTGCTTCTGCATCTGCGTTACTAATCGCACCTAATTGAATTTTAGCAATTTTACCCTGTGAATCAATTAGATATTCTGTAGGGATGCTTCGAATTTGATAATCTTGAAAAACAGCTCCTTTTGTATCATATAAAACAGGGATGTCTTTATAACCTTGTTCCTCAAACCATTTTGGAAATTGCTCAACAGTTTTTTCACCTTGAAGGCCTGGCGCAATGACTGATAAAATTTCGAAATCACGATCTTCCTTAGTAGCAAGCTCCATTAATTCTGGCATACTCTTCTTGCATGGTCCACACCAAGATGCCCAAAATTTAAGATAAACTTTTTTACCTTTAAAATCAGATAATTTGACTTCTTTTCCATCCATCGATTGGAGGGTAAAATCTGGTGCTTCGACTCAATAGCTACTTGCTTCACAGGAGCTTGTTGTGTCTGATTTGATTGATTTTGTGGACTTGATTTTTTCTCTTCTTTGCCACAAGCAATCAGAAGAAAGAGAGACAAGAAACTAAGTCCAAAATAGATAATTTTTTTCATAGATAACTCCTTTTATCCTAATATTCCAGATAAGACATTTAACTGTCCCAACATTAATAAAATTCCCATGAGAACGATCAATAAACCACCAATTTTCTTCAATAAAAGTATGTGAGTTTTGATTCTACTAAAATAAGGCATGACAAGGCCTGATGCCAAGGCCAGAACTAAAAAAATGGAAGCGCCATTCCGAGAGTGTAAATGAGGGTTAATAAGGCTCCCTGAAGAGCTCCATTTCCTCCTGAGGCAGCCAGTGCTAAAACAGAACTTAATACTGGGCCTATACATGGAGTCCAGACAAAGCTGAAGCTGATCCCCAGTAAAAAGGCCGACAAATATTTACTAGACTGTTTTTGCTTAAATGTTACTGTTTTTTGTACCTCTAATTTTTGTAGATGAAGAATTTCCATCTGATGCAATCCCAGTATGATAATCATGATTCCCATGACATAACGGAACCAGTCAGCATAAAGTAAATTCCCAAGAATCCTGCTCCAAATCCAAGAATAAAGAAAATGAGAGAGATACCCGTAATAAAACAGAGGGTACGAATCAATCCTGACCAAGCAACGTCTTTACCTAAAAACGAAATGTCTTTGACTCCTCTTGATCATCTAGCAGAACACCTGCGTAGACTGGTAACAAGGGAAAGATACAGGGAGAAAAGAATGACAAGACCCCAGCTATAAAGACCGAAATAAAAAATAAAATACTTTCCAATTAAGAACCTACTTTCATTTAGTTATATTTTTATTTTTACTATAAAAGAAAAACGTTTGTAAGATATCTGCTACGCAAATTTATTTTTCAACTTGAAAGAATCAAAAAGGAGCTGAGCTCCTTTTTGATTAATAAGTTCCCTCTTCACCTTGACTTGTCAAGATTACAGGCCCATCTTTAGTAATAACAAACTGATGCTCGTACTGACATGATAGTCCACCATCGATAGTTTTGTGAGCCCAGCCTGTTTTCATATCTGTATCGATTTCCCAATCACCTGTATTGATCATAGGTTCAATGGTTAAGACCATGCCTTCACGAAGGCGGAGACCACGACCTGCGATACCATAGTTAGGCACCATTGGTTCTTCATGCATAGTTGGACCAACACCGTGTCCTACAAGATCACGAACAACTCCGTAACCACGACTTTCAGCATATTCCTGAATAGCAGCTCCAATATCTCCCAATACGATTTCCTACAACAGCCTGCTCAATTCCCTTATACATAGCTTCTTTGGTAACATCCATCAAGTTTTTAACTTCTTCTGACGGTTTTCCAACAGCGTAAGCCCAACAAGAATCTGCCAATCCGCCCGTAAAGTTTTGAGTGTATTTTTTCATCTGCTCAACGTTGTTAAAATTAAGTTTAGAAACATTGAGGTCAGACTTAGCGATTGGCCCACCAAGAACCATATCAACTTTCAGCAAATCGCCTTCCTTCAAAATATAGTGGCGTGGAAAAGCATGGGCTACTTCGTCATTAAGCGAACAACAAGTTGCGTATGGATAATCCATCATTGCCCCATCAACACCAATTTGAAGAGGGAGGAAATTTTCTTCTTTACAACGACGACGCACATATTCTTCTACTTCCCACATATCTACACCTGGTTTGATGATGTCTCGCAAACCAATGTGAATACTGGCAAGAAAATCGCCAGCCTTATCCATTGCTTCGATTTCTCTAGCTGATTTTAATGTAATCATGTTTTCTCCTAGTTTTAATTAATTTTTACAGTAACATTTGCTTTTGATACGATTTGATGATTGATATAAATATCATAGTCGATAATGGCTGACCTTCTCGTATGATGAATAATTCTAGCCTGAATTCGCAAGATATCATCAATCTGAACAGCCTGTAAAAAGTAAATCAACATCTGTTCAATGATGAGATTACGTCCGCTATTCACGACCAGATCCTGCGTCATATGTGTCAAAATTTCTGAAAGAACTCCATTTGCAAGGACTCCATTTTTTTCCAACATAAATGGTTCAACCGTAATGACAACTTCATCATGGTGGTAAGATAACTTCTGACCAACCTGTTCTGAAAATGTTGGCAAAGCTGAAACTTGAGAGCGGCTCATCTTTTCCATGACATCCCGTCTAGTAATAACACCAAGTAAAGTTTGATTACTTCTCACAACAGGTACCATTTCAAAGTCTTCAGCAATCATTCTCTGGCTAACATTAGCGATATTCGTCGCTAAACCAGTCATATAGACAGTCCTTGTCATGACCTTATCAATGGTCGTTCCTGGAGATTATCACCTGCATCACGCATAGTAACTACACCAACAACAACCTGATGCTGATTAATGACAGGGAAACGGCTTGTTCTATTCTTACGAACCAAGTCTAGATAATCTTTGACAGTATCCGTTTCCTGTAGAAATCCATATTCATGACTAGTACGATAGATTTTTTCAACCGTCAAAATATCTGTCTTGATCTGAACGTTGGACAAAGCTCTGTTGATCATAGTCGCAATTGTAAATGTATCATGTTTACTGCGTAATACTGGAATATTTTTCTTATTGGCAGATTCTAAAACATCTTCGTGAACTTCAAATCCACCTGTTACTAGAACTGCATTTTCATTTTCGAGTGCCAATAATTGGATTCGTGTTCGATCTCCTACGATAAGTAAGCCGCCATCATGAAGATAAGAAAGAATATTCTTTTCAGTCATCGCTCCAATGGAGAATTTACTAAATTCTCTATCCAATCCAGCTTGACCAGCTAAAACTTCCGAGCCTGTAACTTCTGCAATTTCTGCGAACGTTAATTTCTCAATAGCTACTTTTTTTGACTTTACACGTACTGTTCCACTTCGAGGACGTGTTTCAACAAGTCCTCTATTTTCAGCTTCTTTGATAGCCCGATATGCTGTACCATCACTTACTCCCAGCCGATTTGAAATACTACGAACACTGACACGCTTCCCAACTGGTAATTCTTCCAAGTAGGCTAATATTTCTTGGTGTTTACTCATTTAGATTTCCTTTTGTATAACGGAATTCTAGATAATCCCGCATCTTTCGGGTATAACGATCGCTACCTTTAAAACGACGATAAAGAACAAAATCTGATTTTTCTGCTACTTTCTGACTAGCAACATTTTCTAGATGTGTCACAATCGAAAGTTGCTTCAAGGCAAACTCGTTCATGGATAAATCTCGTAATTTGGTAACTGCTTCAGTCATATAACCCTGAGACCAATAGTCTTTCTTTAAAAAATAGCCAATTTCAGCTTCTTTCTTAATTTCATCAAGTTTTTCAAACTTGATAGCTCCAATCATTCTTTGCTCTTTTTTATCACAAATAGCCCAAATCCCCAAAGGTGATTTCATAAAATAATTGGCAAGAGCATACTGACTTTCTTCAATACTTGCTTGTGCAGGAAAGATAAATTGGAGATTTTTCAGGATCTGATGCAAGTTGATGAAAATCATCTACATCTGTAAAAAAAGAAGGGACGGAAATATAAACGTTCCGTCTCATAGAAAAGAAAAATTTTGCTAATTTAGTCCAGATATTCATTGCAATCCTCAAAGTGCTATTCTTCGATTAGCTCAATATCTGCTCCAAGATTACGCAATTTTTTTCGATAATATTCGAGTAGCCTCGAAGGATGAATTCAACATTGGTAATCTCTGTTTTTCCTTCAGCCATCAAGCCGGCAATAACCAAAAGCGACTCCAGCACGTAGGTCTGTCGCTTTAACTTTTTGCACCCTGCAAAAGGATTTCCACCCTTATAAAGGATGTGGTCGTTTGTTGTTGAAATATCTGCATTCATTTTGGCTAATTCAAAAAAACATGGTTGACACGTTTTTTCATAGATTGTATCAATCAATGTGCCCACGACCTTCTGCTTTTTAATAGCAAAAGGAGTAATAGGCTGTTGAAGATCTGTTGCGAAACCTGGATAAGGAGCTGTCTTGATATTAACAGCCTTTAGATTTGTTTGCTCTTCGACGAAAAATACTGTCTTCAGAAACAGTCATGTGAACACCCATTTCTTCAAGTTTAGCAATAAAATCCTTCTAAATGCTCATAAAGTACATTATTAATTCGAGATCCCATGACCTACTGCAGATGCCCATTGAAATATAAGTACCTGCTTCAATCCGATCTGGGATGACTTGGTGACGTGTTCCATGAAGGCTATCTACACCATCAATAGTAATCATATCCGTACCTGCGCCACGAATGTGAGCTCCCATATTGTTTAATAATGTAGCCACATCAATGATTTCAGGTTCGCGAGCGACATTTTTCAATAACTGTTCGACCTTTAGCTTTTACTGCTGCTAGCATCGTATTGATAGTCGCACCAACACTAACAGTATCCATATAGATATGCGCACCATGTAGACTTGATCCTTGGGTTGAGAGATTCATATTGTCTCCCTCATAGGTTGTCTTAGCTCCCATAGCTTCAAATGCTTTTAAATGCAAATCAATCGGACGTGGTCCTAGGTCACACCCTCCAGGCAAACCTACAGTTGCTTCACCAAAACGTCCTAAAAGACTACCGTAGAAATAATAAGACGCACGCAAGCTATTAATTTTACCATAAGGCATTGGTTTATTTTGAACACCACGAGGATCAATCTCAAGAACATCGTCATAACGCTTGACACTAGCTCCCATAATCTCCATAATCTCAATAAGACTAGCTACATCAGAGATGTCTGGAACACAATCCAAAATCACAACATCATCTGATAAAATAATGGCAGGAATCAAGGCAACGACACTATTTTTAGCGCCACTAATCGTAATTTCACCTTTCAATGGTCTCCCACCGTTAATGACAATTTTTTTCATTTTATACTCTTTCACTATTTATTAAGAAGGTCTCACCCTATATTATACCATATTTCTTACTAATAGCCAATCCTATAAAAAAATTAAGCCAAGAACTATCATGATATTAAAGACGATAACTTTGGTTATATCAGTTAGAATTATCATACTCATCAAAGCTAGTAAAAATCTTCCTCACCTGTATTTTTAAAGGTGGCAACAAAATTTTTACTGTACATTTTTTGTTTGCGATTGAGTAGAGAAAGACAGGCTTAATAAGTATATGCGATAGTATTCAACTTGTATAAAATAAGAAATTAATCCGATGATATCGTACAAAAATTTTACATAAAAATCAATCTGGGTACCAAAATGGGTATCAAAACAAAAAAATAGGCTCTCCGAAAACTTGGAAAGCCTTATTTAATGCTACTTCTAGCTTCCTCGCCTTTTCATTTCAAGGCTCGGGATAAAAAGGTTCACTGGACCTTTTTATTTAGCGATTGGGTAAACAGAAACTTGTTTTTTATCGCGACCTTTACGTTCAAAGCGTACTACGCCTTCAACTTTAGCGAACAAAGTATCGTCTCCACCACGTCCAACGTTTACACCTGGATAGATGTGTGTACCACGTTGACGGTAAAGGATTGATCCACCTGTTACAGTTTGTCCGTCAGCTGCTTTAGCTCCAAGACGTTTTGCTTGTGAATCGCGTCCGTTTGATGTAGAACCTCCACCTTTTTTGTGGGCGAAAAGTTGCAAGTTGTTAAGAGTCATTTTTAACATAATGTTTTCCTCCGTGTTAGTTTTTCTGTGATAACTCTGGTTTGGACGAACTCAGAAGAGTCCTCCGATAAGGTTGCCATACCTAAGAAAAATGATTCAAAAAATAACTGCGTCATTTCTCTCTGGTGTGAAGGAAGGTCTCTAGGAATTTCAACCATCAGATAGCCACCTTCATCTTCGTTTAATTCTAAGATTGGTTCATAGCCTGCAAATTTCTCAATCGAATTGATAAAAGTTAATGGCAAGCGTAGAAACCGATGCACACGACATCAAAGCCGTATTCGCCACTCTCGGCGTGTCCAGTAATTTCCGCACTCCTCAGCTCGCCATCTTCGGCTCTCTCAAAAGACTGCTTGTATCATGTGTTCTCCTTAAAATTAAGCGTTGATTGCGTTGATGACAACTTTTGTATATGGTTGACGGTGACCTTGTTTACGGTGGCTACCTTTTTTAGGTTTGTACTTGTAAGTAACAACTTTCTTTTGTTTTCCTTGTTTTTCAACAGTTCCAACTACAGTAGCTCCAGCAACAAGTGGAGTTCCGACAACAGTGTTTTTCACCAACAAGAACAACTTCGTTAAAAGTAACTTCTGACCAGCTTCAACGTTCAATTTTTTTCAACGTAGATTGCTTGACCAACTTCAACTTTAACTTGTTTTCCGCCAGTTTTGATAATTGCGTATGTGCTCATTATGCACCTCCTATGATTTTTTGGGGTTTCCCCATATTTTTGTGAAGACTCGCCTAGCATCGTGGGACGAACCACTTAAAAGAAGAGCTCTAAGTATAACAAAGAATAAACTAGGGAATTGAGCCGAAGACATAACTTATGTTAGGGCAAGGCGATAATGACGAAGCTTAAATTTGTTATACGACGAGCAACGATGTTCGTGCGGTTGCACAGGATCGTGCATAGTCAACTCTTCAAGTATAGCATGATTCCTGGTTTTTGACAAGTATTTATCATCGAATTTAAACTTTTTCTCTTATTTTTTTCCTCCAAGATGCAAAAAGCATACTTAGATAAAAAAATACTCATCATGATTGGAATCCCTAAAATTGTTTTTTTCTTCATAAAAAAATACTCAGATAAGCTGATATAACAACCCCAAGCACAAAACTCGACAGCAAGCTAACAAAGATGAGACCTTCTCTTAAAAAAGGTGTATGTTTTGTGCGAACATATTCACCAAATGCTAACATGGTTCGTTTGATATTTCCAGTCATAAAAGCATTGTTGTATGCAATTCCTGAAACTTCTCCGAATGCTGTTGTTACAAGTCCCATACAAAATGCTAACGGTGGTACTATGTATATATTATCAACCGTCAAGGGAACAAATCCTATTATCAAGATAAAATTGCTAGTGGAATAAGGGATAGAATTGGTTTTCTTACAATCCTCAACTTTTCTTTATAGACTGTCAAGAGGAAAACACCTACCATAAAGGAAATCAAGGTCATTACCTTTGCACTGGCATCTGAAACATTGTCTTGAATGAGACCAACGGAAAGGAAAACGACATTCCCCGTTTGACCTGCAACTAGGGTATTTCCTCTTTCGATAAAGGTATAGGCGTCTACATAGCCCGCACAAAAAGTCAAAAAAAGCGCCAATCTTTTTGAATGACGAGAAATTTTTCTCATTGGTAATAATCTCATACTACACTCCTAATTCTACTAAAACTATTGTACCATTTTCTCTTAATTTTTCGAAGTGGCAAATAAAAGAATTGTCTCCCTTTGGCTAGTTTAGTCTATCTGTGATATAATGAAAGCAGTCATTACTTGTAGAAAAGGAGATTTCATGCTTAAACTCGGTATTATCGGTACTGGTGCAATCAGTCACCACTTTATAGAAGCTGCTCATACTAGTCAGGAATTCCAGTTAGTGGCTGTTTATTCAAGAAAGCTCACGACTGCTCAGCAATTTGCTAGTTCCTATACAGATGTTAGTCTATTTGATAATTTAGAGGATTTCTTCCAGTCTGAATTTGATGTTGTCTATATCGCAAGTCCAAATTCTCTGCACTTTACTCAAGCCAAGGCCGCTTTATCTGCTGGCAAACATGTTATCCTTGAAAAACCAGCGGTGACTCAACCACAAGAATGGCAGGATTTAGTTGAAATAGCTCAAGAAAATCAATGTTTTATCTTTGAAGCAGCAAGAAACTATCATGAGGAAGCCTTCACCGTTATTAAAAACTTTTTAGCAGATAAGCAAGTTTTAGGTGCAGACCTCAACTATGCCAAGTATTCTTCTAAGATGCCTGACCTTCTTTCTGGAAACACTCCGAATGTATTTTCAGACCGTTTTGCTGGTGGGGCACTCATGGACTTGGGAATTTATCCGATCTACGCTGCGGTTCGCTTGTTTGGAAAGGCACTTGATGCGACCTATCAAGCTCAGCAACTTGACAACACCATTGATTTAAATGGAGATGGTATCTTATCTTATCCCGGTTATCAAGTCCATATCAAGGCTGGTAAAAATATTACTTCTAATCTGCCTTGTGAAATATACACAACAGATGGAACCTTGACGCTCAACACCATTGAACATGTTCGCTCAGCTATTTTTACAGATCATCAAGGTAATGAAACACATCTACCTATTCAGCAGGCACCTCATACCATGACTGAGGAGGTCGCTGCTTTTGCTAACATGATCAAGCAGCCAAACCCAGAACTTTACCAAGCTTGGTTAGAGGATGCATCACACGTCCATAACCTAATTTACACCATGCGCCAGACTGCTGGCATTAGATTTGAGGCAGAAAAATGAAAACCAAACTACCTACAGAATGGCTAGAGCTAACCGAACAACTCGGCTTTCAAGAATTCACCCCCATTCAAACTCAGATTTTTGATCCGATTTTAGACGGTCAAACCCTCCTTGGAGTCAGTCCAACTGGTACAGGAAAAACTTTAGCTTATCTCCTACCAAGTCTTCTCCGTCTCCAAAAGAAAAAAGCGCAGCAACTATTGATTTTAGCGCCAAATACTGAACTGGCTGGACAAATTTTTGAAGTATGTAAAACCTGGGGTGAGGCAATCGGATTAACAGCTCAGCTATTTCTATCAGGTTCGAGTCAGAAACGCCAAATTGAACGACTAAAAAAAGGACCAGAAATTTTGATCGGAACTCCCGGTCGTATCTTCGAACTGATCAAATTGAAAAAAATCAAGATGATGAATGTGGAAACAATCATTCTTGATGAATTCGACCAGCTCCTTGATGATTCTCAAATTCATTTTGTCGAGAAAATTACCAACTACGCACCTCGCGACCACCAGCTCATCTATATGAGTGCCACTACCAAGTTTGACCAAGATAAGATTGCGCCCAACACGCGCACCATCGACCTCTCTGATCAAAAGTTGGACAACATTCAACACTTCTACATGCAAGTAGATCAACGTCATCGAGTAGATATGCTTAGAAAACTGGCATATGTCGAGGACTTCCGCGGACTGGTATTCTTCAATAGCTTGTCAGACCTTGGAAGTGCCGAGGTAAAATTGCAGTATCGTGATGTTTTAGCTATTTCACTAGCTAGCGATGTCAACGTCAAATTTAGAAAAGTTATCTTAGAAAAATTCAAAGATAATCAGCTAACACTACTTCTTGCGACAGACCTTCTAGCTCGTGGTATCGACATTGATAGTTTGGAATGCGTGATTAACTTTGACGTCCCTAGAGACACGGAAACTTACACTCACCGTGCGGGTCGGACAGGACGCATGGGTAAAGAGGGATATGTTATTACCCTCGTTACACATCCAGAAGATCTTAAAAAACTTAAGAAATTTGCAAGTGTACGTGAAATTGTTTTGAAAAATCAAGAACTATATATCAAATAGAGGCTGGGATAAAAATCCCAACCTCATTTTTTATTAGTAAAAATATTTTGCCTGCTAGCTGATTTGGAACTAGGAAATCGAGACTTTGTCTATCGATTTCTCCTCCAACGACTTTTTATCCCCAGGTAATTTCTAAGCGATAGTCCGCAAATGGATTTCCTTCTTTGTTTTGTAGTTGATAGGCTAGCTCAATCTTTTGTTGTTCAACTTGATAATGACTTGTTTGGATGATAAACTCCTGTATCCCCATTGGTGTAGGAATATAGGCTAAACTATCATTTTCCTTCAGAAAACGCATGATGGTCTTAGGGTTGGAAAATCGAGACATCACCAACTCTGTATCATTAAACTTGAGTACCACTTTTTCCTTCTCTTCATTGTAAAAAAGGAGATAGGAAAAATCACCTTTCTCACGTAACTCAACGTCATAAAGTTGATCGATCACTTCCAATTGTTCATCAAATTGGATGGTATTTCTCATTCGAATCTTCACTTCAAGTCCTCTTTCTTCACTCTTATCCTACTATTTTACCAAAAACCGTGGCTTTTTGCTATAATGGTTTTATGAATGAAAAAGTATTTCGTGACCCTGTTCACAATTATATCCATGTTGATAATCAGATTATCTATGACTTAATAAATACCAAAAGAATTTCAACGGCTTCGTCGTATCAAGCGACTCGGAACATCCAGTTATACCTTTCATGGTGGAGAACATAGTCGTTTCTCTCACTGTCTGGGAGTTTACGAGATTGCACGACGCATCACCGAGATTTTTTTGAGGAAAAAGTATCCTAAAGAATGGGATCCTTCGAGTCCCTCCTAACCATGACTGCGACCCTCCTTCATGACCCTAGGACATGGTGCCTATTCGCATACTTTTGAAAATCTCTTTGATACCGATCATGAGGCGATTACGCAGGAAATTATCCAAAGCCCTGAGACAGAAATTCACAAGGTTCTTTTACAGGTAGCTCCAGACTTCCCTGAAAAAGGTAGCTAGTGTTATAGACCATACTTATCCAAATAAGCAGGTGGTACAACTCATTTCCAGTCAGATTGATGCAGATCGCATGGACTATCTCTTACGTGACTCCTATTTTACAGGTGCTTCCTATGGGGAATTTGACCTAACACGTATCTTACGAGTTATTCGCCCTATCGAGAACGGAATTGCCTTTCAACGAAACGGCATGCATGCCATCGAGGACTATGTTCTTAGTCGCTATCAAATGTATATGCAGGTTTATTTCCATCCTGCCACACGTGCTATGGAAGTACTTCTGCAGAATCTTTTGAAACGTGCTAAAGAACTTTATCCAGACAATAAAGAATTCTTTGCTCGAACTTCTCCTCATCTACTCCCATTTTTCGAAAAGAATGTTAGCTTGGCTGACTATCTATCTTTGGATGACGGAGTTATGAATACCTACTTCCAGCTATGGATGACCAGTTCTGACAAGATTTTAGCTGACCTGTCACAACGCTTTGTCAATCGTAAGGTCTTTAAATCCATCACCTTTTCTCAAGAGGATCAAGAGCAGCTTGCATCTATGAGAAAACTGGTAGAAGATATCGGCTTTGACCCCGACTACTATACTGCCATTCATAAGAATTTTGACCTTCCTTATGATATCTATCGTCCCGAATCTGAAAATCCACGGACACAGATTGAGATTATACAAAAAAATGGAGAACTAGCCGAACTCTCTAGCCTGTCTCCTATCGTTCAATCCCTTGCTGGCAGTCGCCACGGAGATAATCGTTTCTATTTTCCGAAAGAAATGTTAGACCAAAACAGCATCTTCGCAAGCATTACCCAGCAATTTTTACACTTGATCGAAAATGATCATTTTACACCAAATAAAAACTAAAAGAGGAAATTTATGAGTATTAAACTAATCGCTGTCGATATCGACGGAACCCTTGTCAACAGTAAGAAGGAGATCACTCCTGAAGTATTTTCTGCCATCCAAGATGCTAAACAAGCTGGTGTCAAAGTTATGATTGCAACTGGACGTCCTATCGCAGGAGTTGCCAAACTTCTAGATGATTTGAAATTAAGAGATGAAGGTGACTATGTAGTGACCTTCAACGGTGCCCTTGTTCAAGAAACAGCTACAGGTCATGAAATTATCAGCGAATCCTTGACTTATGAAGATTATCTAGATATGGAATTCCTCAGTCGTAAGCTCGGTGTCCATATGCATGCTATTACCAAGGATGGCATCTACACAGCCAATCGCAATATCGGAAAATACACTGTTCACGAATCAACCCTTGTCAGCATGCCCATCTTCTATCGTACACCTGAAGAAATGGCTGATAAGGAAATCGTCAAGTGTATGTTTATCGACGAACCAGAAATTCTTGATGCTGCTATTGAAAAGATTCCAGCAGAATTTTACGACCGCTACTCTATCAACAAATCTGCTCCTTTCTACCTCGAACTTCTCAAAAAGGGTGTAGACAAGGGTTCAGCTATCACTCACTTAGCTGAGAAACTCGGTTTGAACAAGGATGAAACTATGGCTATCGGTGACGAGGAAAATGACCGTGCCATGCTTGAAGTTGTTGGTAACCCCGTTGTTATGGAAAACGGAAATCCAGAACTCAAAAAAATCGCCAAATACATCACTAAATCTAATGACGAATCAGGCGTTGCTCATGCTATTCGAACTTGGGTGTTGTAGAAAGAATAGACAAAGACCGCTCTGCTGAGCGGTTTTTGTCTATTCATTTTAGAATTAGCAATAATTTCAAAAAAACAAATCAGTTTTCTTTGATAACTCGATTGAGTAATTTGTCCATCCCACCAGATTATCATCAAATGATTCTATCGCAAATAAAAAGTAGATTTCTTGCAAAATTCTTGAGTAATTAAATCTTTTGGTGTCACAATACTGTTATTTTTTTCTATCACAATAAATTACTTTTTCTCTTAAATCTTTCAATTCCCCAGAATAAATAAATTTAAAAAAATTTTTTTCCAAATTTTTCATTAGAAATTGCATTTTTAATCCTTTTCGCCCATACAAATAGTGTAGCTCGCTCCAACAATTTGTTTTAGACTTATGATCTCTTAATTTATCTTTTTCTCACATAGGAATCTGAACCTTTAATAAATATTCCCATTTGAATTTTTTTCCAACCTCTTCTAGCACACTAATAGCTAAAAAAAGAGGAGGAGGTATATGAATTATTTATATATAAAACATATGAATCCGAAATCAACTGAACAACATGATCTAAGCATTTATTCAATTCTTCATTTGAAGAAATATAAAAATTGCTAGTTCCGTTTAAGATAGATTCTATCTTATCAAAAGAAAAAAATCTTTATCGACCATTAGTACTCCAAATTTTTATAATTCATGATAATTTGCCAAAGTAATTCTAGGGGTTGCTTATCAAACCTATGTCAACACTTTATATAATTCTTGTAATTTAGGGGTGAATTTGGGACGAAACACCTCAAACACCCAGCAAAATCAATAGTTTCTATGCCCCCTGCAGGAATCGAAAAACAGGACTCAAACCCTTGATTTAAAGGCTTTTCTAACTTACTTGGTCAATTTTTGGTCAAAAATTTCGCTTACTTTTTTTCAAACTCACTCCGGCAATTCCACCTTCAAGCTCATATCCGAAAGTACAGCGAATCACTTCCTTTAGTCAAACATATAACTGAACAACATTGTTTATCTTCCTGCACTTTCATATTTTTTTCAATCCTTTTTCTAAAAAAATTGTACGACTGATAATAATCAAAAAAAACTGTAAAAAAACTATTTGATAGAAAAAAATAGATTCAATGTATCTTTCCTAAAAAAATATTAATACTGCAGGATTGGCAATTAATAAATTGGGAACAAATAACATAGTGATCAATCTGTTAATACCTGTAAAAAAATATTATATGGATACTTAGAAATTCCAATATAATTCAAAAAAATACATCTACTTTTTGAAAATTTAGTTGGGAACCAAAATGAACTAATCGTTATTAGAAACCAAATTGAATAATATATAATACAACCACACATTAAAGAAAGGATATAAAATAATATTTTTTTAATGAATTTAAATGTACATTTAAATTTCCATAACTTATAAAAAAATGATCGCAAGACCAAAAAAAGTATTCACGAATTGAACTAAATTAAATGATCTAAAAATATAGAACAACTGAGTATCAAACGGCCTCAATAAAATTTGATCCAAGTTACCACTCAAAATATCTGATTCTAAAAATTCCCATACTTCTAATTAACAATCCCATCATAACTCCATCTACAATAGTGTAGGAACCTACCAAAAAAATAAAATTTGATAATAGTCCCAACCATTAAAAAGAGTCTATGTTTAAGAAAATCAATCTAAAAAAATACAATAGGTAAACCAATCCACAGTATCGACGAAAATAGACCACAAAAAGAAGTCAAAATGAAAATTCATATCAGATTTAAAACCAAAATGAAGTAGCCTAAAAATTACTTTTTATTCTAAACATTTTATCCTCCCACATTTTGAGAAGTGCTCCACTCCTTTTCTCAATATGAATCTTGATATAATATAAAAAAATGATGCACCAAATCAATTGAATACAAATAATTCTCAAATAGTCTATTAATTTATATGTATCATTACTAAACATCTGAAGCGGTTCATATACTAAGTATTTAAAAGGTAATACATCTAAAAACAGACGAAAATTATTTGAAAAAAACTTAAAAGGCAATAATATTCCTGATAAAAACTGAATTACTATTTCTTTAACAGTAAGGACAAAAAAATATTTTTCTAACCAAAAAGAAAGCATACCTACACAACATGATATTAAAAAAACCATAGAACCATAGATAGAATAATTGCAATACTTCCTAAAATAAGAATTTCAATGGTTAATAACTCATTCTTGTAATAAACACTGGAGAATAAAATGACAGGAATGATGATAAATAATAAATGAGCAAGCCTATCTCCAAGCATTTTACAAAAATAATACTTATAAAAAAAGTAACAGGTTTTTATTAATATGCTAAAAAAAATTTCCTGAATGAACATCGTCATTGATTTCCCAATCAACTGGATAAAAAAACAAAAATATGAAAAAAATTATAGTCCCCAAATAGTATTGAACCATTGAGGTAAAATCATATCCTGCTATATTTATCTGGTTACTCTGATATATATACGTCCATAAAAAAATACTGATATCATAATTTGTATACTTGCCTGTAACATTAACAATAGTACACTTGATTTATAGTTCAAAATAGATCGAAATGATATCAGAATAATAGACATTTCTTTTTTTCAATTGTGCTCCTTTTTTTGTAAAAATAGTTTTGTAAAATAATTTCTTCTAAAGAAAGATTTGATATTTCAAAATCTTCTATATCTACAAGCTTATTGATTGATTCTAATGTCTCAAAGACAAAAATCTCTAGGTATTTTTTTAGTATACATTCCGATTTTTGTTTGAGAAATGACTACTACTCCTTTAACAGAGCATAACTCTGGTACCAAATCTAATGTCATTTTTATCTTTAAATATTTAAAATCAGAAAAATTTAGATAAAATAACATCCATTGACTCCTGCAAAATAATTTTTTTCCTTTGTCAATGACGATTAATTCGTCACAAACAGACGAAATATCATCCATATCATGACTCGTTAAAATAATAGTAGTATGACATTCTTCATTCATTTTCTTTAAAAAAATGTTCTGATATCTTTTTTTAGACTGTATATCTAACCCTATAGTAGGCTCGTCTAAAAAAATAATATTTCCGGACTTGTTAAAGATCTGCGATAAACTCCATTTTCATTTTTTTGTCCAAGAGAGGGTCCGGACCTGCTGGTAAAGCTGATCTTTTACATTCAACAAATTGCTTAATTCCTGAATTCGTTCTTGTAAAATCGCCGGTTCTACCTCATATAAAGTACCAATCAATTGAAAAATAATCCATAGCCGAAACATCTTGAAATAACTGTAATTTATTTCCTACTACTATTGAAAATTTTTTCTAAAATTTATACTTCTTTTTAAATGGAATTTCTCCATTCACTTCTAATTTTTCCGGAACTAGGATAAAGAGTCCCAGTCAACATTTTTAATCGTTGTGGATTTACCAGCTCCATTACTCCCAATAAAAGCCAACTATACTCCCTCTCTTAATCGTAAAACTAATATCTTGAACAGCTCGAATCGTTATTTGATTACGTTTCAAAAATCTCTTGATAAATGGGAGTCTTGAATCAAAATTATAAAAAAATTTTTTTAGATAAATTCTGAGCATTAATAACTATTTCACTCATATATCTCTCCTTTCGATAAAATATATTTACTTGTACTTTTTCCATACTTTACCAAAATGCTAAAGATTGAGCTAAAATCTTCGGGATGGGTAAAATAATAGATGTTAAATATATGTCTTCGTGTACTTCTGTTATTAAATCAATAATCCTCTGACTACTCTTAGAAGATATCAAAAAAATTCCGACCACAACGTTTCTTATTGATTTTTATAACGGTTATAGTAATCATACATTTAAAGATTCAAATTCCATAATCCATTCCTTGCTATTCATAAATTACCTCCATTTTTTTATAGTCAGTCTAATATCTACAATTTTTATATAATATTATTGTATCATTATTTTTATATATTCGTATATAAATAAGACAATATTCCTCATAACTAATTTACATTAAACAGAGATAAATCAGTCAAAAAAATTAATTATTTAACTAACATAGCGAGCATAAATAACTTATACCTATAAAGACTTACTCCTATGATCTACTTAACCTCATAATCATCAAAATCAAAAACAAATATTTAGTCAAATTTTGGTCACACTTTGGTCAAAAAAATTCCAAAAAAATACTAAGTTATCATTAGATGGAGATAACTCAACCATTTCAGCAGAAACCTCTTTAGGAAGTAAACCGAAAAAAATAGGACTTACCTTTTTATAGTAGTAGAATCTAAGATATTTTTTTATTTTTTTAAACTCAACGATTCTAAAAACTGCTATATTCGAATATTTAAATTTTAATTCCACATTTACCACCCAAACTAAATCTATTCAGCGCAAAAAAAGTATCAAAAACATTAGCGTTTCACTAACAAGCCAAAAATAAGCCTTTTTTTCATTTCTTTCTCCTAAACATTCTATGTCCATTATACCACACCATGGATATCTTATGAATCGTTCAAAATTTGGTCAAAGAAAAAACACTGGTTATCCAGTGTTTTTTTGTAGCTAGTTTCGCTCCCTGCAGGATCGAACCTGCAACTACTCCTTAGGAGGGAGTTGTTATATCCATTGAACTAAGGGAGCTAGAGAAAAACTCTGCCTAATGAGCAGAGTTTTTTGGTCGAATTAACGACGGATTTCTTTGATACGAGCTGCTTTACCTTGAAGAGCACGCAAGTAGTACAATTTCGCACGACGTACTTTACCGTAACGAACAACTTCGATCTTTTCAACACGTGGAGTGTGGATTGGGAAGATACGTTCAACACCTACACCGTTAGAGATTTTTACGAACTGTGTAGTTTTTCTGAGATACCAGCACCTTTACGTGCAATAACAACACCTTCAAAGATCTGAACACGTTCACGGTTACCTTCGACAACTTTCGCGTGTACACGAACAGTGTCACCAGGACGGAATGATGGGATATCAGTACGAAGTTGACCTTCAGTCAAGCTTTGGATTAATGGATTCATTTTATTCTCCTATCTTTGTCAATCTTGAGGAAGCTTCCTCAGCGGATAAACTGTATTTTTGTGCGTCCATTACACACAAGATACAGTTTACCAAAATTCTTAGAAAAAAAGTAAAGAAATTTACAGTAAAATTCCTAAAAAAATAGCAAGTAAACCACCTAAGTAGGTCAAGAGAAAATATCTGTAAAAGACCTTCTTATCAGTTAAGAGTTTTTGGAGTTCATCATTCAAGGTTGAAAAAGTGGTTAGACCTCCACAGAAGCCTGTAGCAAGGATAGCATAGAGCTCTTTATCTTCTACATAATTGTAAAATAAACCAATTAAAAAACAACCCAAAAGATTTGCTAGAAGTGTTCCTAATGGTAAAACTCTCTCTTGATTGAGGGTAGAAAGGAAATAACGAACAAGCGCTCCAACGCCACAAGCAAGTGCTAAATACATGATTACCATTTCTTCCTCCCTAAACAATAAGCAAATAAAAGCCCTCCACCAATGCTCAGAACTAGATAGATTATCAGACTTGGATAAGAACCTGTATCCAGCAATTTTACGGCATCTAACACGAGGCTAGAAAAAGTCGTTAAACCGCCACAAAAGCCAGTACCAAGTGCTAAAATCAGACCCTTACTGCTCCCCTTATAAACCAAATAACCTTTGACAAGATAGACTAAGCAGAAAATTCCTAAATAGTTAGCAAAGAGAGTCCCCCATGGAAAAGCTGGACTGGTTGGCAACCATTTGGAAATTAAATAACGGACAAGACCTCCTAGCATGGCAGCTAGAAAGATTCCTAGTGGGTAAAATTGTTCTTTTTTCATTTGATGTTTTTATCCTGATAATCTCGCGAACGTTTGAGAATGTCTGAAAAAGTCGCGACAATTGTCTCTTCGTATTTTTTATTGCTGACACGACTTCTGACTTTTTCAAAGATAGCTTCTTCTCTTTTGGTGTCCAAAATCGGTTTTCCTGAAGTCTTTTTATAAGCAACTACGCCTTCCACAAGATGCATTCTTTCTTCCAAGAGCTTCACGATTTGATCATCAATTTGATCGATTTCTTGTCTAATAATATCTAAATCCATAGAGTCTCCTTTTTATTTGAATGATTTTAGCAAAAATCTTCTAGATAGAATGGTACATTTTTAGGAACAACTAACAAAAACTGCACTGACAACTTTCATCAGTGCAACTTCATGCTTATCCTACTTTAGCAGCCAATTCTTCTGCAAATTGTTCCAAGCGTTCGATATCTTCTTCTTCTGCAGAGAGATCCACTTTGACGCACTCTGATCCCTTTTCAGCTCCTGTTGCCACAAATACACGATCAAAGTCATCAACAGCTTTACAGAACTCATCGTAGAAAGTATCGCCTGATCCTACCACACCGTAGATCTTGCCACTCAAATTAAGATCTGCTAGATCTTCGTAGAAGTCCATCATCTCATCTGGTAACTCTCCATCACCATAAGTGTAGGTTGCAACGATTGCGATATCTGCTTCAAGAAAGTCAGATGCGTCAACAGTTGTACACTCATCAACATCTACCTCTAAGCCCAACTCACGCAATTTATCTGCTACAATATCTGCAATTTCTTCGGTATTACCGGTCATACTGGCAAATACAATTTTTTTGCTAATGCCATATCGTCCTCCTCAATTTATCTTCCTCCATTATATCACATCTTTTTTTCATTTTTAAAAAAATAAAAAAACTCTTGTGCTACAATGAAATAAGAAAAGAATTGAGGTTACTTATGGAAATTTGCCATCAAATTTTAGAAAAAAATTGAGGTCACTTATGGAAATTTGTCATCAAATTTTAGAAAGAATTGAGGTCACTTATGGAAATTTGTCATCAAATTTTTAGAAAAAAATTAAAAGCATATGATACCGTTATCATTCACCGTCATATGAAACCGGATCCTGATGCCTTAGGAAGTCAGGTTGGACTCAAAGCACTTCTGGAACACCATTTCCCAGAAAAAAATATCAAGGTAGTCGGTTATGATGAGCCAACCCTAACATGGCTTACAAAGATGGATCAGGTAGAAGACAAGGATTATCAAGGTGCGCTTGCTATCATCTGTGATACAGCAAATACCGCTCGTATCGATGATAAACGTTATACTAATGCTGAAACCATTATTAAAATTGATCACCATCCAAATGACGAAGTCTATGGAGATCTTGTTTGGGTAGATACCAACTCTAGCAGTGCCAGTGAGATGATTGCTCTCTTTGCTGAAGCAACTAACCTAGAATTATCCGACTACGCTGCTAAAATGCTCTGCGCTGGAATTATTGGCGATACCGGCCGTTTCCTTTATCCATCAACTTCTGCACGTACTCTTCGTATAGCAAGTCAACTTAGAGAACATAACTTTGACTATGCTGAATTAACACGTAAAATGGATACCATGAGCTTTAAAATCGCTAAACTTCAAGGTTATGTCTATGATCACCTAGAAGTTGATGAAAATGGTGTCGCACGTGTCATACTGACTCAAGAAATTTTAAAAACATATCAAGTAACAGATTCTGAAACAGCAGCCATTGTTGGAGCTCCAGGCCGTATCGATACAGTTAATCTTTGGGGAATCTTTGTCGAGCAAGCAGATGGCCACTATCGCGTTCGACTTCGCAGTAAATTCGTTCCAATCAATGGTGTTGCAAAAAGAACATGATGGTGGAGGTCACCCACTTGCAAGTGGTGCTAACTCCTATAGCCTAGAGGAAAATGAAATTATCTACCAAAAAAATTAAAAAAAACTTACTGAAAAAAATAGATAAAAAGCTTGCCAAACTTATCAGAATCTGATAGACTAGTATGGTAACAATCTATGGCTCGCAAAGAGACCATGGCAGAAAGGAAATATTGCAAAATGAAAAAAGATATCCATCCAGAATATCGCCCAGTTGTCTTCATGGACACAACTACTGGTTACCAATTCCTTAGCGGTTCAACAAAACGCTCTAACGAAACTGTTGAGTTCGAAGGCGAAACTTACCCATTGATCCGTGTGGAAATTTCATCAGACTCACACCCATTCTACACTGGACGTCAAAAGTTCACTCAAGCAGATGGACGCGTGGATCGTTTCAACAAAAAATACGGTCTCAAATAATCATAAAAAGAACAGTTCCGACTGTTCTTTTTTTGTTTCTTCAAATTAGGAGTCAATCACAACTGCTGTACCACTACAAGTGACCATCAGCATACCATTTTCAGCACCTAAAGTTTCATAGTCCATTTTTATACCTATAATAGCATTTGCTCCACGTTCACTTGCACGCTCCATCATTTCTGCTAGAGCTTCTTCTCTTGCTTGAGTCAACTCTCCTTCATAACTACTAGCTCGTCCTCCAAAAACATTACGGAAGCCAGCAGCCATATCTTTGAACATATTAACGCCAGCAATCACTTCACCAAAGACGATTCCTTTGTAGGCTAGGATTTTCTTGCCTTCAATTCCCGTAGTTGAAATAATCATCTTCCTTTCCTCCTAACTTCTTTTAGATAATTGTAATCCCTTTCAATAACTCTGTCAAGAAATTCTATAAAGGGCTCAGTGCTTGAAAGGAAACTCTTCTCACCATCCTTGTTTGATATCCATTTATTGCCAATTGTATGAATGGTGGCCTACAAGCCTAACTTGAGATAAGCTTCTCAGCCTCACTATTCTTACCAATAGTAGAGCTTAAAATCTATGACTGGTATAGAAAATACTGTTCTTTCCTGCCCCTTTTTTGCCCCAAAGCTACAAAAAAAGCCTATTGACCAAGCTAGAAAGCTTGATACAATAGGCTTTTTCTAATTCATTATTTAACAGCGTCTTTAAGAGCTTTACCAGCTTTGAATGCTGGAACTTTTGAAAGCTGCGATAGTGATTTCTTTACCAGTTTGTGGGTTTGCGACCTTTACGTCTTTGCACGCTCACGAACTTCGAAGTACCAAAACCGATCAATTGAACTTTTTCACCAGTCGCAAGGTAATCAGCTACTGCTTTGCAAATACAGCATCAACTCTGCTTTGCTGAGTCTTTCTTTGTCAATTCTGTAGCTTCTGCTACTTTAGCGATCAAATCTTGTTTGTTTGCCATGTTAATAATTCCTCCAAATATTTTCTAATTAACAATTACAATCATATCCTAAAATTCTCTTGTAGGTCAAGTCAAAAAAACGCTATTTCTTGCTATTTTCTTTATTTTTTTAGGACTCGTATCTGACCAAAATAGCCCAAGCATTTTCACCTGTATGGGTCTGAATAATAGAACCTGTTTCAAGTACAGAGATTGGTTTTTCAACGAATGGTTGTAGGATTTCTTTCATCTCTTCTGCCCAGTCCCGAGTTCCAGAATAGGAAATACCAATTTCTGCAACAGAACGCTCTGACAGTTTTGCAACTAGCTCATCTAACCATTTTTTAAAAGTTTTAGCTCCACGTCCTTTAACGATTGGTTGCAATTCATCATCTTTCATCTGCATGACTACGCGGATATTTAATAGAGAGCTTAAAAGACCTGTCACTCGGCCAATACGACCACCTTTAACAAGGTTTTCCAAGGTAGAAACACCAATATAGAGCTCTGTGTTCTTCTTTACTTCTTCAACATGAGCCACAATTGTCTCAATGTCTTGTCCTTCTTGAGCTAACTTAGCTGCTTCAACTACTTGAAATTTTAGGGCTTGATCTGTAAAGGAACTATCCAATACAGTCACATTAGCTGTTGACAAACTTGCACCCTGACGAGCTGCTTCGACAGTTCCTGATAAGGCATGAGACATATGAATGGCTAAAATTTGACTACCGTCTTTACTCAACTCATCAAAAATCTCAGCAAAGAGTCCAACAGGAGGTTGACTTGTTTTAGGCAGATTTTTACTCTCTTTCATCAAGCGAAGAAATTCCCCTTCTTCAAGATCAGCATCCGAATAAAGAACACTATCAATCATTACAGAGAGCGGAACGACGGTAATATTTAATTCTTTGACCACTTCTGGTTCAATGGTAACAGAAGAATCTGTTACGATTTTTTTACTTGTGTCATAATTCAAATCTTTCTATGTTTCACTTTTTTTGAGTGAGTTTTTTTCAATTTAACTATAACAATTATATCAAAAAAGCTAAAAAAATTCATACTGTATCTATTCATTTTTTTATGATGGAAATTATATATTTTTAAATCTTTAATTTTATAAAAAAATAGTCGCCTGCTAAGACGACTAATGTTCATTTATCATAAACGTTCATACAATTCCTGCATTTGTATATCATCAGGAACCAACTTGAGATAGTGTTGAATCTGTTCTTTTGCTTCTTCAAACCTTCCAAGTTCGCGTAATAGATGAATGTATTGCTCTAAAAACTCAGGATTTTCCTTGAGTTCTGGAACCAATGCCTGATAAGATTCATAGGCGACATCCAAATCTTCAGTTTCTTGGTAACTCCGTGCAATCATCCACTTAGTCAAGAGATTTTCTGGCTCATATACTTCTAAGGCTAGAATATCCTCATACCTTTCTTGCTCCTGATACATGGTTGCTAGTCGCAAGAGGATTTCTTCTTGGTCTTCCGCATCTTCTTGGGCTTGAAGAAGATAAGCTTCCGCCTGCTCAGGTTGATGCAATTCGTAAGATAATTGTGAAGCAAGGAGTAGTAAACGTGTCTCGAAAGGATTTTTTTCCAAACCTTGTTGAGCAATCAGTAAGGCTTGCTCAGTCTGGTGTTCCTTATGTAGAGCCTGACTGTAACCATATTCATACCCTTCAAAATCTGGAGAAATAGTATCCAGCTGTTTAAAATATAAAACTGCCTTTTGATATTCCTCTTGATCAAAGTAAAGACTTGCTAATTCAAATGCAGTCTGATCTTCATACTCTAACTCTAAAGCTTTTTCTAAAAACTCTATGGCTGATTCAAACTTTCCAAGTCGAGCATAGGCAGTTCCAATTCGTTGATAGGTCGAAATCCCTGTCTGCTCATATATTTCACGATTATCCAGTTGAGCATAGGCCTTAATCGCTTCTAAATCATTTCCAAGTTCACTATCTAACTCTGCTAGCCCAAATCAATAAAGGATCATCAGAGTAATTAAGAGCTTCTAATAGCTTGTCGCGAGCTACATCCGTCAATCCTTCCATTTGATAGAAATCAGCCTTTAAAACAAGCGCAGATACATAAGAATCGCTATTGGGTTGAATTTCTTCTAGATAGGCAAACGCTTCTTCAATTTGTCCGTCTTCGCTTGCAATACTAGCTAGATTGAGATTTACTTCTGAAAATATTGGAGCTAGTTTTTCATAGATTTGACGAGCTTGTGGATAAAAACCAATACCTTCTAGATAATAAGCCAGTTCCAGAAGAAGATCATCCGAGTCTTCTACCAAGGCTTTTTGAAAATAGTGATCAGCTCTTGTTAAATCTTGCTGATCCAAAGCTTCAAGCATTTCTTGACTATTGCTCACCTTCAACCTCCTCTTCTAACTCATACAGACCACTAACTTTTTTATACCATTCAAAAATAGCTGAAATAACAACTTTGGCTGAAGCATAAACAGGAATTCCCAATAGGACTCCCCAAACACCAAACATAGAACCAGACGTCAACAAAACGAATAGAATAGTGATTGGATGGATGTTTAGCTGACTACCTAAAATCAATGGAGACACAAAACGACCTTCAATTGTCTGCTCTACGATAAAAACGATAATAACTTTCAAGAGCATAACTGGTCCAGCAATTAACCCTAAGACCAGAGCTGGTATCATAGCAAGGAAACTTCCAAGATAAGGGATAAGATTTAAGACCCCAGCAGTAATACCAAGAGTCACCGCATATCTCAAACCAATAATTTTAAAGAAGATGATAAACATAATTGCCACGATAATAGCAACAGTAATTTGTCCTCTAACATAGTTAGAAAGTTGTTGGTTCACATCCGTTAGAACCTTACCTACTGGTTCTCTCAATTTATTTGGTAAGAATTGAGTGATATGATCTCTCAAGCCTTTTCCATCTCTAAGGAGATAAAAGAGCATAAACGGCATGATAATTAGAGCGACAATGACTTGAGACGTTCCACTGATAAGAGCACTCACCCAGTTCACAGCCTTAGAAGATATATTACTTGCCCAAGCAGTTGCTTGTGTTGAAAACTGAGCCAGAACCTGTTCCAGTTGAGGTCTAAAGTCATCTGGCAAACGCTTAGTTACAAGATCATCAATAACTCTGTCAGCATCTTCGAGATAATTTGGTACATTTTGCGCAAAAATAACTACTTGACGTTGAAGATTTGGAATCGCAACGGCCAGACCAATAATCAAGAGTATGGCAATAATGACAAAAATAATACTAATGGCTAAGACACGATTTATCTTATACTTCTCCATCAAATCCACCAGTGGATTTAAGAGATAAAAAAAAGTAATCCTGATAAAATAACAGGCAACATAACCACTGATAAAAAAATCAACGACAGGGATAAATAAAAAAACTAATCTTACTTAAAAATAAAAAAATATTCAAACCTAGTAACAAGGCTACCAAAAAAACTGTAACAGCCTTATTATCTAAAAACCATTTAAAAAAACCAAGATAAATTAAAATGTTTCTCTTTTTGTTCCATATCTACTTCCTTTCCTTTGTCCTTTCATTATACCATTTTTTTATAGGAATAAACTGTTTTTTTAAAGTGTTGAGGTGACGATTGAGAACTTTAACAAAGCGACCTTGCTTTTTACTAATTTTATACTTAGATGTTTCATACTTTTTTCACTATTTTCTTCAGGTCTCCCAATTTATGATATAATAGAAACATCTTTATTTAGAGGTATAGCTATGATTGAAACAATTTATTTCGGAACTTACACACGTCGTTTATCCCAAAGGGATTTATCAAGCTGATTTTTGATACAGAAACTGGGAAACTATCCAATCTTAAACTATTTGCAGCTGAGCCAAGTCCTACCTATCTTGCATTTGATCAAGAAAATCACCTCTACACTGTCGGTAGCAAAGATGGTCAAGGTGGAATTGCTGCCTATCAAACTGATGGTACTTTGCTAAACCATGTTGTGACAGAAGGCGCTCCTCACTGTTATGTTGCAGTTGATGAGAAACGTGGCCTAGTATATGGTGCAAACTATCACAAGGGACAAGTTTTGGTCTATAAACGTAAAGAAGATGGTAGTTTAGAATTGGCTGATACAGTTCAGCATAGCGGTCATGGTCCCCATGAAAATCAAGCTTCTCCACATGTACACTTTACAGATTTAACACCAGATCAGTATTTAGTCACTTGCGACTTAGGTACTGATGAGGTTACTACTTATGATGTCAATCCAGAAGGAAAACTAAATAAGCTAACTACCTACAATTGTAGTCCTGGTGCTGGTGCACGTCACCTTGTTTCACAACCACTACAAGATTGCTTATCTCATCTGTGAACTCAATAGTACAATTGAAGTATTGATTTATGATGGTGTTGGTGCATTTGAAAAAATGCAAGTTATTTCTACTCTTCCTGAAGGATTTAATGACTTTAATGGAACTGCTGCTATTCGTCTCTCACAAGATGGAAAATACCTGTACGCATCAAACCGTGGTCACGATTCTATTGTAGTTTACACTATTCTCGCTGATGGTAGTTTAGAATTGTTGGAATTCGTTCCTACAAACGGTAAAACTCCTCGAGACTTTATTCTCTCACCAGACCAAGAATTCCTCATCGCCGTTCACCAGGATTCTGATAATGCAACTGTCTTTAAACGTAATCCAGAGACTGGTCGTCTTGCAGAACTTTCCAATGATTTCCACGTTCCCGAAGCGGTTTGCGTTACATTTTAAACATAAAAAAATGAACTTGATTTGAGAATCAAGTTCATTTTTTTATAGTTTATTTCCGACATTGATTCGGTTAATAGCACGTTGTAATGCAATCTTAGCACGACGCTCTTGGTCAATCAAGTGTTTGTCTTGTGCTTCTTCTATTTCACGTTCTGCACGAAGTTTGGCACGTTCTGCACGGCTAATATCGATATCACGAGCACGCTCAGCTGAGTCTGCAATAATGGTAATGACATCATTAGCAATCTCGATGATTCCTCCGTTTACTGCTATCCAGTTAACATGAGAAGCATCATCAATACGTTTGACTTTAACTTCATCAACTGCTAATACCGCAATCATATTTTGATGTCGTGGCAAGATCCCCATCTCACCATCCAGAGTTCGAACCGATACAAAGCTGGCATGGTGATCATAGACGAGGCCATCTGGTGTCACGATCTGGACAGTTAACTGAGCCATAGATCACCTCTTAAAATCCCATTTTTTCAGCCTTAGCAATAACATCTTCGATTGAACCTACTCCACGGAAGGCATCTTCTGGGAGATGATCGTGTTTTCCGTCAAGAATTTCCTTAAATCCACGAACTGTTTCAGCTACTGGAACATAAGAACCTGGTTGACCAGTAAATTGTTCCGCAACGTTGAAGTTTTGTGAAAGGAAGAACTGAATACGACGGGCACGAGCAACCAAAGTCTTTTCTTCATCAGAAAGTTCATCCATACCAAGGATGGCGATGATATCTTGCAACTCATGGTAACGTTGAAGAACACGTTTAACCTCAGCCGCAACTGCGTAGTGTTCTTCTCCAACGATTTCAGGTGCCAAGGCACGTGAACTTGAAGCAAGTGGGTCAACGGCTGGGTAGATACCCAATTGAACCAATTTACGTTCCAAGTTTGTTGTTGAATCCAAGTGGGCGAAGGCTGTTGCTGGCGCTGGGTCAGTATAGTCATCCGCTGGCACGTAGATAGCCTGGATAGAGGTTACAGAACCTTTCTTAGTTGAAGTGATACGTTCTTGCAATTGACCCATTTCTGTTGCGAGGGTTGGTTGGTAACCAACGGCTGATGGCATACGACCCAAAAGGGCAGATACTTCTGAACCAGCTTGTGTGAAACGGAAGATGTTGTCAATGAAGAGAAGAACGTCTTGGCCTTCTACATCACGGAAGTATTCAGCGATTGTCAAACCAGTAAGGGCAACACGCATACGTGCTCCTGGTGGTTCATTCATCTGACCAAATACCATGGCTGTTTTTTCGATAACGCCTGATTCTTTCATTTCCCAGTAGAGGTCGTTCCCTTCACGAGTACGTTCCCCAACACCAGTAAATACTGAGATACCACCGTGTTCTTGGGCAATGTTGTGAATCAATTCTTGGATCAAGACTGTCTTACCAACTCCGGCACCACCGAAGAGCCCGACCTTACCACCTTTAAGATACGGGGCAAGAAGGTCGATAACCTTAATCCCTGTTTCGAGGATTTCTGAAGAGGTAGACAACTCATCAAAAGTAGGTGCTTTTTTTATGAATTGGCTGGCGTTCTGCGTCTTCTCCAAAAGGAGCTTCCAAGTCAATGGTATCTCCCAAAACATTGAAGACACGTCCCAAGGTTTCTTTACCTACTGGTACAGAGATTGGACGACCTGTGTCCAATACTTCCATTCCACGAGTCAAACCATCTGTTGATTCCATGGCGATGGTACGAATCATACCATCCCCCAACTCTAAGGCTACTTCAAGGACGATTTTTTTGTTTTTCTTTTCGTCATTTTTGTAGACGACAAGTGCATTGTTAATCTCAGGAAGTTTTTTTCCCCTGCTGCAAACAAAACGTCTACAACGGGTCCGATAACCTGAGCAATTTTACCTGAACTCATCTCCTTCTCCTATTCTATATAAGATACTATCGGTTCCTAGTTTTGCTAGGTCCTAAGTTCATTTATTTGAGCAGGATGGCTTTATTCTAAAGCGCTAGCTCCTGCCACGATTTCTGTGATTTCTTGTGTAATCGCTGCCTGTCTGGCACGGTTATACTGAATGGTCAAATCATTAATCACTTTTTTAGCATTATCAGTCGCTGTTTGCATGGCTGTCATACCTGCAAGCATTTTCAGCTGTCTTGGCATCAATAATAGCACCATAAATCATACTTTCTGCAAACTGAGGCAATAGTTGATCCAAGATTTCTTCACGACTTGTTTCAAGGTCAAAGGTCAAGCTATAGTTATCATCTGCTTCATTTGGATCCAAGTCCACGATTGGAAGCATCTGTTCTACACGCATTTGACTTGTCAATGTATTCACGTGGTGGTTGTAGCAAACGTAGAGCTCATCAAAAAGTTCATTTTGATACATTTCAATCGTTTTTGTGATAATCTTACGAACTTCATCAAAAGCTTGGTTGACTTGCAAGTCCACGCAATTCATAGATTGGCTGAATACCGCGTGATTTGAAGAAATCTGCCCCCATACCACCGATACAGATGACCTCAAAGTCATCACCTGAAGGATGGTATTCTTGCTGGATTTCCATGACAGCTTTTAAGATTGAAGAATTATATCCTCCAACAAGACCACGGTCAGATGTAATGACGATATAGCCTGTTTTTTTGACGGGGCGACTGATCAACATAGGGTTAGTTGATCCGCCTGCACCATCTCCGTGGAGGATATCTGTAACTAGTTTACGCACTTTTTGTGCATACACTTGGAAGTTACGAGCTGCTTCTTCAGAACGACCTAACTTAGCTGCAGAAACCATCTGCATAGCGTTAGTAATTTGACTAGTATTTTTTGTTGAGGCGATTTTTGTTTTAATATCATTTAGAGATACTGCCATCTGACACCTCTATTCTTATTGGAAGCTTGATTGATTGAGAAACTCAGTAATCGCAGCATCCAAGACTGCTTCATCTGGCAAGTCTTTTGTTTCACGAATGGTTTCCAAAATTTCAGGATGTTGAGCATCAAAGAACATATGGAACTCTTCTTCGAAACGAACGATATCGTCTACAGGAATTGTATCCAAGAAACCATGTGTTAAAGCATAGAGAATAGTAACTTGTTTCTCAACAGGTAATGGTTTGTGAACAGGTTGTTTCAATACTTCTACAGTGCGACGACCACGGTTCAATTTAGCCTGAGTAGCCGCATCCAAATCAGAACCAAATTTAGTGAAGGCTTCTAACTCACGGTATGAAGCAAGGTCGATACGGAGTGTACCAGCAACTTTCTTCATGGCCTTATCTGTGCAGAACCACCAACACGAGATACGGAAGAACCCGCATCAATAGCTGGACGGATACCTGCATTAAAGAGACTATCACTTAGGAAGATTTGTCCATCCGTAATAGAGATTACGTTTGTAGCGATATAGGCTGAGATATCTCCAGCTTGTGTCTCGATAAACGGAAGGGCTGTGATAGATCCTCCACCCAATTCATCCGAAACTTTAGCTGAACGTTCAAGTAGACGGCTATGAAGGTAGAATACATCCCCTGGGAAGGCTTCACGACCTGGTGGACGACGGAGCAAAGAGAGAAAGTTCACGATAAGCTACCGCTTGTTTAGATAAGTCATCATAAACAATCAATACGTGCTTACCTTGGTACATAAATTCTTCCGCCATAGCAACCCCTGCATAAGGTGCAAGGAAAAGCAATGGTGAAGGTTGGGAAGCTGACGCTGTCACGACGATTGTGTAATCCAAGGCTCCGTACTGACGAAGTGTTTCTACTTGTGTACGAACTGTTGATTCTTTTTGACCAATCGCTACATAGATACAAATCATATCTTGACCTTTTTGGTTCAAGATTGCATCGATAGCGATGGTAGTTTTCCCTGTTTGACGGTCACCGATAATCAACTCACGTTGTCCACGACCGATTGGAACAAGGGCATCAATAGCTTTCAAACCAGTTTGCAATGGTTGTGATACTGATTTACGTTGCATAACCCCAGGAGCTGGCGCTTCAACTGGACGAGTTTTGTTTGTGTCGATTGGACCAAGTCCGTCTACAGGACGACCAAGTGGATCCACAACACGACCAATCAAGCTATCACCAACTGGAACTTCCATGATTTTTCCTGTACGACGAATGGTGTCGCCTTCGCGGATATCTGTAAAGTCTCCAAGGATGATGATACCAACATCTGTTGATTCTAAGTTTTGCGCCATACCATAAGAGCCGTTTTCAAAAATTAACAACTCTCCACTCATGGCATTTTCCAGGCCATGAGCACGCGTAATTCCGTCCCCGATGTATGTTACAACACCAGTTTCAGTCACATCAAAATTGGGTTTGAAATTTTCAATTTGTTGCTTAATTAAAGCGCTGATTTCTTGTGCGTTAATTGCCAAAAGAACACCACTTTCTATTTCAAATTTTCCTTAACAACTTTAAGTTGTTGTTTAATACTAACATCAATTGTCTTGTGATTGGCGATAATAACAAAACCACCGATTAAACTATCGTCGATTTCTTCTTTAATGCTACGCACTTTAAAGACATCTTTTTCTCTATAATTGGAAGCAAACGTTCTTTTTGTTCATCCGTTAGAGGATGAGCAGACATAATCGTTACTTCAAAACGATTCGTTTCTCTCTCAAGACGGTTTAAACAATCTACAATCACATCATAAAAAAGATTTGATCGATGATTGTACAACAGAACTTGAATGAAGTTTTGTAATAATGGTGATGCTGAATCTTGGAAGAAACTTACTGTTTTTTCCTTGTCAGACTCATCAACATCTACCTGAGCCAAAAAAGAAGGCAAGTCTGTTTCTTCAGCGACTTGCTTAATCTGGGTCAAGTCTGAGAAGATAGAATCTTCTTCTCCTTTTTCAATCACCAATTGGACAAAAGGCATGCTGTATTTTTCAATTACCTTTACTGTCTTTTTGTCCATTAAGCTTCTCCTAGCTGATCGATATACTGATCAATGAGTTCTTTATGGGCATGACCGTCAAGGTTTTGTGAGATGATTTTCCCAGCTAGACTAACTGTCAAATCTGCTACCTCACCTTTAACGCTTTGTAAAGCCTCAGCTTTGTTTTGCGCAATTTCTTGGTTAGCTTTTTCTTTCAAGCGACCAGCTTCTAGCTTAGCTTCAGCCAGAATATCTGATTTGCTCTTTTCAGCTGTCTCCTTAGCATTCTCGATGATAGTTTTAGCTTCGCTTCGGCTACCTGCTAATTCATCTTCACGCTTTTGAGCAAGAGTTTCTGCTTTTTGACGAGCTTGTTCAGCACCATCAATATCAGCAGCAATCTTTTCTGCGCGTTCTTCGAAGACACTTGTCAAGTTTGACCATGCGAATTTTTTGACTAAGACGATCAAAAGGATAAAAGAGCCAGCAATTAAAATAAAGTTACCAATCAATTCACCTACTGTTACGTGCATCATTTACTCCTTTCTACTCTTCATCATTAATTTTATTTCCTAGATACATAGAAGACAAGACTGTGAATACATAGGCCTGAACACAGGAAATAAACACAGAAAATGCCGTCCAGACAAGATTGGTAACAAATGCGACTGGATACCAATAAAGTGCCTGATGAGAGAGAGTAATCAGCAAGCTTGCCATCACTTCTCCGGCAAAGATATTCCCGAACACCCGCAAGGCAAGTGATAGGAAATTCGTGACTTCTTCAAGGAGATTCATCGGTGTCATGAAACCTGGGGTTACAAAACCTTTTAGATATTTTTTAACACCGCGACGACGAATTCCTTCAATATGGGTCATCAGGATAATTCCGAATGACAAGGCCAAGTCAAACTGGAGATTTGCTGTTGGCGATGTCCAAAGGTTTGTCCCATCTGTAGTTTGAAGTTTCGCCATCAAACCAAGATTATTTGCGATAACCATAAAAAGAAATAAACACAAGTAAAAGAGTGAGTAATCTTTCATGTACCGTGAACCTACGTTAGGTTCAGTAAATCCGACTACAAAGTCATAGAGATACTCGAGTACATTTTGCTTTCCTTTGGGTTTTACAGTCATATTACGACTTGCCCAATAGATAAAGCCAAAAATAAGTGCCACAGACAACAAAGTCAATGCTGTCAAGGTTAAATCAAAGGTAACAGGACCAATATTGATGGTTGGATTGATACTTTCTTCCATCTAGAATCCTCCCTTTTCCATTTTATACTTCTCTTTATTTGATGATAAATGAAAATACGAGAGTTACAAAGAATGTTCCTTCGATAAAGGCAATCCCCATGATCATCAAACTACGCAATTGAGGGATGATATCTGGTTGGCGTGCTGCAGATTTGAACAAACCGTTCATCAAAAAAATCCTTCTGCAAGAGATACACCCATACAGGCAAGACATAGACCGAAAAAAATGTTAAATTCATGACGAATTCTCCTTTTTTTAAATTAAATTTACTTCCCTAGTTTAGTCCTAAAAATTTGCTTTTTGTCAACTCTTTACTAGCATTGAAAGCGTTTCTAATCATTTATTTCTATTTTTTTACGATTTTTCAAGACAATTATATAGAAAAATTTTAATGTCTTTTTCAGGTTATTTTTCCTTATCTTTCCTATGTTTCTGAAAAGAAAAAAATCCAAGTTTTACAACCTGGATTTATCGTTTCTTATTTAAAATAATAAGAATGGTGACTCTGACAAGCTGGATTAAAGAGTGCTGCACAATAAGAACAGCTCCCCTTCTCTTTATACTCCTCATAAGTTAGGGTCTTCTTACAGGAACCACATAAGATAGGTTTATCCTGTTTAAGTCTTAAAGGGTAGGGAGAAAATGTGTGCTCCTCTAGCGCATTGTGACACTGATAACAGGCATAGTATTTCTGACACTCATAACACTGGAGCGCTACGATATCTTTATCACTATGGTAATGAACACATCTGCTTTCATCGTCTACTAGTAATCCCTGAGCTTGAAGCATTCTTTTTCCTTATCTAGGCACGAACTGTGACGCTGGTTCCATCTTCTTTGTAAAGATTGATCAAGCCTTCTTTCAAAGCACGGACCATATCACCTGCTTGTACTGGTTGTGGAACCTTGATGGTTAAAAGTTCCATTGGATTTGGTGCACGGTCAATCTTGTTACCTTTGGCATCATGAAGGTCTTCGATGTAAGTTTCAAAATGGCGGAAACCTGGCCCATAAAACTCCACTTGGTCACCTTCGTTGATAACGTTACGTTGGCGAATAGTTGCTGTTTGTGTTGCATCATCATAAGCTACTACTTCAGCAACAAACTTGTATTCTGGAATCTTACGACGAGCACCGAACAGTTGTTCGTTTTCAGATGGTGTTCCGTAGTAGAAACCTGTAGCCAATTCACGTTGGGCAACCTTCCACATTTCATCAATCAAGTCTTGCTTGATAGCTTCAAACTTTTCAGGACTTTCAAGGTAGGCATCAACGGCAGCCTTGTAGCAGTTTGTCACTGTTGAAACATAGTGAATAGACTTCATACGTCCTTCAATTTTAAGACTGTCCACACCATTTTCAATCATATCTGGGATATGGTCAATCATAGACATATCAACCGCAGACATGGAGAACTCTTCAGGAATTTCTCCCTTGAGACTCTTACGCTCTTTACCAAATGGCATATCGTAAAGGTCATATTTCCAACGACAAGATTGTGAACATCCACCACGGTTAGCGTCACGCATACTCATATGGTTAGAAAGGGTACAACGACCAGAGTAGGATATACACATAGCTCCATGTACGAAGGCTTCAATTTCTACATCTGTACGTTTGCGAATTTCTGCTAACTCTTCCATAGAAACCTCACGCGCCAAAACGACACGCGTCAATCCAAGTTCTTTCCAGAATTCAAGAGTTTCATAGTTGGTCGCACTAGCTTGTGTTGAAAGGTGGATTTCAAGTCCTGGTGCTTCTGTTGCTGCGATCATGATCAAGGCTGGATCTGATACGATAACTGCTGCAATACCAATATCACGCAACTTACGGAACCATTCGCCGGCCCCTTCTTCATTTCCCTCGTGCATAACCATATTGGCAGCCACATATACCTTAGCTCCATACTTGGCCGCAAACTGGACTCCTTCTTCCATCTGTTCGAAAGTGAAGTTACCTGCACGGCTACGTAGACCATAGGCCTGACCACCGATAAAGACTGCATCTGCTCCATATTGAACAGCTACTTTTAGTTTTTCTAGTGTTCCTGCAGGTGATAAAACCTCAGGACGTTTTTAAAGTTTTTTGTCATTTTTTCTCCTATTTACAATATAAAAGTTTGACACCAATCTTAACTATTTTTATAGTAAACAGGACGCAAAAATCAAGCCTTGATTGATTGTTTAGACAATTTTAATTTTTTAGCTTTTTTTATTTTTAGTTTCATCTAATAACCTTACTGAACAGTTTCAAATTGCCAACTAGTCCATCCCTTAAAGCGAATGGCACCTTGCTGGTTGGTACGGTGAACCTTACTAGTCTTTTCTCCCTTTTCTAGCACACTGGCTTGCTGTTGAGCTTTAAAGTTTTTTTCTTCTGATCTGCTGAAAGGACAGTGAGTTTAGGATTTAGCAGATTGAAATCCTCTAGACCTGATCTTCCTTTGGAAGCCGTTTGACTAGTTATGACAACATCTACTTGTAGATTTGGATATTGCTTGGATAATTCCTTTTCCTTGATATGATTAGTGAAAAGAAAGGTTTGATTTAAGAGTTTTCCATGGAGAAATAGGGAGTCCGAAACCTCTCCAGATTTATCTCCGCTTAGATGGCTCACTTCTAATCTACTGCCAAAGATAGACAAGTCTTCTCCCTTTTTAATGGCTCCTACCTTGACCTTACTACTCTTTAACTTTTCTACAAAAACTTTTTGCTCTAAAATCCCCTCTGGCAATAAAATTTCACCTATTTCAAAAGCCTTAGTTAACTCTAGTAGATTTCCTAGTTGCTTAGCATCACCAGTTGTTAAAACTAACTGGTCAATCTTAGCCACACCTCGACTTTTCAGATAGGGAATCAAGTTTCGCTGGACAGTGCTCGATGAAACCTTCTCCTGCCAGCCCTCTTTCTTTTCACTTTCTTTCTCCCTTCCAACATCAATCAGGATAGTCTTTCCAGTCATATCCCTCAAAAAAATACTACTTCCTTGGTCCATAGCTAAAACTGTGATTTCATTTTCAATCGGGTGCTTGGTTACTAAAAAGAGAGAAGCAACTAAGAAAGCCAATAAAGTTAGTCTTTTGAAGTTTTTTCTAAGGTCATAGAGTAATGCCAATGCGATTAAGAGTGCCAGTAAAATCCAAAGACTCGGTTGACCAAAGACAATCGGACGACTTGATAGTTGATAAACAAAGCGTATGATACCTTCTAACAATTCAAAGATAAAGTTAAACTGAGTGAACGGGTATATCATTGACAAACAAAAGAGAATTGATAAGAGGGGCAACAAGATCATGTCAAACAAGAATGAAAAGACAAATGTCAAGAGAATGGACCACGGTTGAAATTCTGAAAAATAAAATGATAAAATTGGCAAGATTCCCAAGGAAATAATAAAACACTCTCTGGCAACTGCTTTAATGCCTTGGCCTTCTTTACTAGTCATAGTTAGGATAAAGGCATAGGCACAGGAAAAGAACTCCCCCAGCAGTTAAGAAAAAGTTCGGCATGACTATAAACAAAAAGGAAGACTGTCATAGCAAAGTTATCCAAGCCCTTAAAACCATGCTGGGACAAGATTTTTTGTAGCAGACTTCTAATCACAGATGCTGAAAATCCTGTCAATCCTGCATAAAACAAAGAAAATGGATAGGCAAGCCATTTGAACTTCTCTTGAGTCATACCCAAACGCAAGAGTGATTTTTTAAAAGCATTCATAAAGAATCCTACTTGCATTCCTGACAAAGCAAAAAGGTGAATAATTCCTAGACTGGAATAGAGTTCATTCATTTCCTCAAAGTCTGTGTCCAAATGCCCCAATAAGAGTCCCGTCATATAATTGCGCATGGGGTCGGGAAAATTCCTTTTTATCCAGACAACTGCTTTTCTTCGCAAACTAGATAAATTTTCTCCAATATCCAAACTGCTCGTGGCTTTCATATCTGAAATTTTCGAAATGGTCAAGGTTTGATAAATCCCTTGACTTTTTAGATAGTTGCGATAATCAAAGCCAGCAAAATTTCTTGCCCCTTGAGGACTAGCTAATTTCCCTTCCAAAGTAATATCATACAGATCTGTTACATTTTGAAAGTCTTCTTTTTCTGCTTCTGATTGAAGTTTATAATAGACCTGAAACATTCGTCCTTCAGCTTTACCACGAAAAGAAAGACTGTCCCCATTCACCTTGATGGTGTCAGGTAATATTCGAACAGTTTCGATAGAAGAAAGCAAGTTTTGACTAGCTTCTTCTTGTTGCCATTTTTGGAATAAAAACCAACTAGCAAATAGTCCACAAATCAGAAGAACCTTTAGTACAACTTTCCAAGGATGGTGGATAGAAAGACAAAATACTAAAAATACAAACCCTGAAAGTGCTAGAAAACTAGCTGAAAAGATTGTATAGTAAAGCCAAAGCAAGAGAAAGCTGAGATAGATTTTTGGAATTGGAAAGCGACTAATCCACTGTAACATATTCTTTTAGCTTTTCTATTGTTTTGGCACCAATGCCAGAAACCTTCTTGAGCTCATCTACTGACTTAAACTTACCATTGGACTCACGATGGTCAATAATGTCCTGAGCGCGTTTAGCACCTAATCCTTTGACTTGTTTCAGTTCCTCTAAACTGGCTTTATTAAGATTGACTTTCTTACTTTCCTTGTTGTTAGGGGTATTTGATTGTGATTCTTGACTGGTAGCTTCTTCCTTGGTTGGAACATAAACCAGTGCTTCGTCACTAATTTTCTGAGCAAGATTGATAGACTTACTGTCTGCATTATCTGTCAAGCCACCAGCTTTTTGAACAGCATCATTGATACGACTTCCAACTGGCAAATCATAAATCCCTGGTGTTTTGACAGCCCCTTTGACATCGACAGTAATCAGATCTTGCTCCACCACCTCTTCCTTCTGATTTCCATCTTCCTTTACATCCGTCGAATCCTTTGAAACAGTGGTAACTTCTGTTTGCACCTTTGTTTCTTTAGCAGGTGTTTGAGCGACTGGTTTTAGGAGGAAAAATCCACCCAAGACCAAACCCAAACTAACACAGATAACAATAATTTTTATATTCTTTGATTTTTCTCAATAAGTTCTTCCATATTTTCTCCTCTCTTAGCTAATTCGTAAGAGAAAGAAAAAACAGCTGAAAAAAATCTTTTTCAACTGCTTACTTATTTGCAAAATAATCTTCCTTGGTTAAGACATAATGGACATCTGTTACGAATCTTCCAGGTTCATTTTTATCCATTCTAGCATAAGGTTCTTCGTGAGAAAAGCGCATGCCTGATTTCTCCATAACCTTTCCTGATGCAGGATTGTCCTTATCATGAAAAGCCGTCAACTTATTCATTCCAATCTTTTCAAAAGCCAGTTCAATTAAAGCTCTGTTGGCTTCTGTCGTCAAACCTTGATTCCAATATTTTTGATTGATAATGTAACCAATGGCTGCCTTCTTAAGAACAGTATCCATCTTGTGCAGATCAATGGTTCCGATAAATTCTCCAGTACTTTTTAGTTCAATTCCCCATCGTCCCAAGGGATTGGCTAGATAAAACTGGGCAATATTGTTCTTAGTTTCCTCCAGACTTTGATTGGTTGGAAAAGTGTAGCGCGTATTTTCTTTATTTGAAGCATACTCAAACATGGCTTCTGCATCATCGAGCGTTACTGGTCTAAGTACTAAGCGTTCAGTTTCGATGATTGGATGCTTAGCTAGTTTGATAAATAGTGATTCCATGATTGCACCTCCGAAAATAGGTTGCTAAAAGAATAACATAAAAGAAATAGGTTTACAAGTTTTTCTTGCAATTTAAAGCGGTTTCATATACAATAAAGTCATCACAAAAACTCTGAAGAATGATGTGATACATAAATCGAAACAGCTTAATAGAAAGTGAGTTATCTCTATGCTAATTGGAATTCCAAAGGAAATTAAAAATAATGAAAATCGTGTTGCTCTGACACCTGCTGGTGTACAAAGTCTCGTTGGTCGTGGCCACCGTGTCCTCATCGAAACGAATGCTGGACTCGGATCTGGTTTTGCTGATGCTGACTATGAAAAGCAAGGAGCAGAAATTGTCGCAACTGCTGCTGAAGCCTGGGTTGCAGAATTGGTTGTTAAAGTCAAGGAACCGCTTGCTAGTGAATATCAATTCTTGCGTGAAGACTTACTTCTCTTCACCTACTTGCACATGGCGGCTGCTCCAGAATTGGCTGATGCTATGCTTGCAGCTAAAACAACTGGTATTGCTTATGAGACTGTCCGTGATACTCAAGGACAACTTCCACTTCTCGTTCCAATGAGTGAGGTTGCAGGTCGTATGGCTGTCCAAATCGGAGCCCACTTCTTGACGAAACAAGCTGGTGGTTCAGGAGTTCTACTCGGTGGTGTTCCTGGTGTTCCTAAAGGAAAAGTAACCATTATCGGTGGTGGTGTCGTTGGTACACACGCAACTCGCATTGCGCTAGGTTTGGGAGCTCAAGTAACCATTCTTGATATTAGCGCTAAACGCCTAGCAGTCCTAGAAGATGTCTTTGGTCACCAAATCCAAACTCTGATGTCTAACCCATTTAATATCGAAGCAAGTGTTCGTGAAGCAGATGTTGTGATCGGTGCTGTCTTGATTCCTGGTGCCAAAGCTCCAAAATTGGTAACAGATGACATGGTACAACAAATGCGTCCTGGTTCTGTTATTGTTGACGTTGCTGTTGACCAAGGTGGTGTTATAGCGACAGCTGACCGTGTGACAACTCACGATGAACCTGTCTATGAAAAACACGGTGTTCTTCACTATGCCGTTGCTAACATTCCTGGAGCAGTTGCTCGTACATCTACGATTGCCCTTACAAATGTGACTCTTCCATATATCGAAGCATTGGCAGGAAAAGGATTTAAGAAAGCTATTTCTGACGATGCTGGTTTACGTGAAGGAGTTACAACTTATCAAGGTATCCTCACTAGCCAACCAGTTGCAGAAGGCTTGGATCGTGACTTCACTTCAATCAGTGAACTTGTCTAAAATGATTTATAAATTAAAACTACAAAAATAAGAGCAACCTTTTGACTGCTCTTTTTTACTATTCTGTTTCTTCTTCACTTTCTTCAGCTTTGACAGGTAGGGGTTCATAGGCTCTGATAATTTGAGCTACAACTGGGTGGCGAACCACATCCTTGGCTGAGAAATGAACAAAGTCAATCTGATGAATATTCTTGAGTTTTTCTTGAGCATCAATCAAACCTGACTTGACATTACGAGGTAGGTCAATCTGGCTAATATCCCCATTGACAATCATTTTCGAGTTAAATCCAAGACGGGTCAAGAACATCTTCATCTGCATGATGGTCGTATTTTGCGCCTCATCGAGAATGACAAAGGCATCATCCAAGGTACGCCCACGCATATAGGCCAGAGGAGCAATTTCAATAATTTCACGTTCCATAAGACGGGTTGTTTGATCTTTCCCAAGAATCTGGTACAAGGCGTCATAAACTGGTCGAAGGTAAGGATCCACCTTCTCCTTAAGATCCCCCGGAAGAAATCCTAGACTCTCACCTGCTTCCACTGCTGGACGAGTCAATATGATTCGCTTGACTTGTCCACGCTTGAGGGCTGTTACGGCCAAAGTCACTGCTAAGAAGGTCTTACCTGTTCCAGCCGGCCCAATCCCAAAGGTCACATCGTGTTGCTTGACACTATCCACATAAAGCTTTTGACCCAAGGTTTTAACACGGATGGGCTTACCTGTATTATCCTTGATAATCTCTTCTTCATAGAGGGCGACAAACTTATCGATTTCATTATTCTTAACCATGGTAATGGCTGTCACCACATCCGGAGTTCCAACAGTCATTCCACGATTGACCAAGACCATCAAAGACTGAATAACTTGACGTGCTTCCTCACAGGCAGTTTCTGCTCCCAAGACTTGTACAATCTCTGTACGGGCATGGATGATGACATCTAACTCATCCTCCATCAATCGAAGATGGCGCTCATTGGATCCAAAAAGATGAAATAGGTCATCTGGATGACTCAGTTGAATATCTATTGAATGTTCCTTCAAACAAAGAACCTCTCTAATTCTCTTATTTCGTTTTTATCATTTTTTTGTTTTCTTTTTAAGTATGAAATAACTTTCAAAAATCCTATCACTTTGACAATTCGTAATGGTAAACGAAACTTGTCAAAATAAGGAAAATCCTCATAAAAAGATAAACTGAATGACTATATTATAGCAAAGAGGCTGAGAAATTACTATCCCAAACCTCATCTAGTAGCCTTAATGTTCTAAATATTCCTGCCAGATACGATCGAAGTCTCCCATATTAAAGGAAAAGCTAGCATGTTCCTCTAAAAAACGACTCACTTGATCGAAATCATCTGTATGTTTCGGAAAGGCGGACTCCTCAAAAGCCAGATCCGCTAAAATTGCTTTGGGACTATTGCTTTTAGGGTTGCGCTCGGTCATCAGCCAAGTATAAAATGATTTTCTCATAAGCCTCCTAAATCAACTCTGTGCCGAACTGATCTTGCTTGATTTTGCCAGCCTTCATCAAACCACCGAGTGCTTTTTTAAATTGACCTTTTGAAATACCGAAAGTAGCCTTGATATCTTCTGGTGATGACTTATCATTCAAAGTCATGAAGCCACCATTGCTTTCCAAATAAGTCAAGATCATCTGCGCATCATTTTCCAACATCTCAAAAGAGCGTGGTTTTAAAGAGAGATTAAGCGTTCGGTCAACCTCACGGAATCCAATGACACGCGCATCTAAAACTTGTCCCAAACGAGGTTCCGCATAGCGCTCACTTGGATGGATAAATCCAAGCATGTTGTTCTCTGGTAAATAGACGAAGGTTCCTGATAATTTGAGACGGTAAACAATGGCAGGCCAATTTTGATTCTGCATGTTATTGTAGGCAGGACGTGCCAATCGTTGGAAATCTTCCTGATAAGCTAAGATTCCCCAGATACGGTCCTTCTTATCCACTTCTAGACGAATATAAAGTCGATCACCTTTCTTTGGCCAGAGTTCTTTAAGTTCAGGGAGAATATCAAGTGACACAACGATTTCCTTGTCTGGTAATCCTGTATCAACAAACCCCAAGGTCCTTACGAACCTCTGTAACAGTTCCCCAACCAAATTGTTCCTGAGTTGCAGTCACTTCTGTAGTAGTGAGACGCAATTTTTGCTTCATATCTGTGTAAGCAAAACCTTTGACTGTATCACCAACTGTATGCTGACCTTCTTCTTTAGCTAGGGCATATGTTTGACCATCCTTTTGAACAAAGTAAAAACGGTCATTTTCATCGATGATGAGTCCAACGATAAAACTTGCAAGATTTGTATTCATATTTCCTTCTTTCGAATAAAACTCAGCCAGCAATGCCAACTGAGTTTTTCTGTTTATTTCTTAGACTTCCAAGATTTCTTTTTCTTTGTTGGCAGTCATTTCGTCGATGTGTTTAACAGCATCGTCTGTTGCTTTTTGAATCTCTTTTTCAAGAGTCTTCAATTCGTCTTCAGTGATTTCTTTTGCTTTTTCTTGTTTCTTAGCTTCGTCCATAGCATCACGACGGATATTACGGATAGCAACTTTAGCATTTTCACCGACTTTTTTCACTTCTTTAGCAAGGTCGCGACGAGTTTCTTCTGTAAGAGCTGGGATTACCAAGCGAATAACAGAACCATCGTTAGCTGGTGTAATACCTAGGTCTGAAGCATTCAAAGCACGTTCGATATCTTTCAAAGATGATTTGTCAAATGGTGTTACCAACAAGACACGCGCTTCTGGGATTGTGATAGAAGCAATTTGGTTAAGTGGTGTTTCAACACCATAGTACTCAACGTGGATGCGGTCAAGCAAGCTAGCATTAGCACGGCCAGCACGAATACTTCCAAACTCACGAGCAAGTGAGTGGTGAGATTGGGTCATTCTCTCTTTTGCTTTTTCTACGATTGCGTTTGCCATAATGATTTCTTATTCCTTTTCTTCTATATTATTTGAAACTGTAGTTCCGATATTTTCACCAAATACAACACGTTTAATATTTCCTGGTTGGTTCATGTTGAAAACTACCAAGTCAATATCATTGTCCATTGAAAGTGTTGAAGCTGTTGAGTCCATGATACGGAGACCCTTATTGATCACGTCACGGTGAGTCAACTCTTCAAATTTAACAGCTGTCTTATCCTTTTTAGGATCAGCATTGTAGACACCATCAACCCCATTCTTAGCCATCAAGATAGCGTCCGCTTCAATCTCAGCTGCACGAAGAGCCGCTGTTGTATCTGTTGAGAAGTATGGTGAACCAATTCCCGCACCAAAGATAACAATGCGTCCTTTTTCAAGATGACGAAGGGCACGACCACGAACGTAAGGTTCTGCTACTTGTTGCATGGCAATGGCTGTTTGAACACGTGTATCCACACCAACTTGTTGCAATGAATCTGCCATTACAAGAGCATTCATAACGGTTCCAAGCATTCCTGTATAGTCTGCTTGTACACGATCCATTCCAGCTTCTGCCACCAGGTTCTCCACGCCAGAGATTTCCTCCACCAATAACGAGGGCAATCTCAATACCTAAGTTATGTACTTCTTGAATTTCTTGAGCCATTGCTTGAACTGTTTTGATATCAATTCCGACACCACGTTCGCCAGCAAAGGGCCTCACCTGATAACTTAATCAAAATACGTTTATATTTGGGTTCCACCTGACTTCGCTCCTTTATTTTTATTCAAACTATTTTATCACATTTTTTTGAGAATTTTATAGTCTCATGAGTTATTCTTTTGAAAATTTTAAACGGATAAAAAGTTTTTCCAAATCAGCCAAAGCACGCTCTGCAATTTTTTCATAACGAGCCTTCTTATCACGAATGCGGTCGCCTTCCAATTCCTTGATAATTCCGAAATTGACGTTCATTGGCTGGAAGTGTTTGCTGTCCGCATGGGTGATGTAATGGGCTAGACTGCCAATTGCAGTCGTTTCTGGGAAAATAGCAGGACTTTCTCCCTTGAAAAGACGAGCTGCGTTAATACCAGCTACTAGACCTGATGCCGCTGACTCAACATATCCTTCCACACCCGTCATCTGACCAGCAAAGAATAGATTTGGCTGTTTCTTAGAACGATAAGTTTGCTCAAGAAGATTTGGTGAATCCATGTAAGAATTACGGTGCATAACTCCATAGCGAACAAACTCAGCGTTTTCAAGACCTGGAATCATTTGGAAGACACGCTTTTGTTCTCCCCATTTAAGGTGAGTTTGGAAACCAACGATGTTATAAAGACTACCTGCAGCATTGTCCTGACGAAGCTGAACGACCGCATAAGGAGTTTTAAAGTCTCCATCACGAGGACCCTTGTAGTCATCCGGATATTCTAGACCAACTGGTTTCATAGGTCCATACAGCATGGTTTTAATACCCCGTTTAGCCATGACTTCGATTGGCATGCATCCTTCAAAATATTTTTCTTTTTCAAAAGAATTTAACGGAGCTTCTTCCGCATTGACCAAGGCTTCATGGAAATCCATAAACTCTTGTTTGGTCATAGGAGCATTGAGATAGGCTGCTTCTCCCTTATCATAACGAGATTTGAGATAAACCTTGTTCATATCAATCGTATTAACATCCACAATAGGCGCTGCAGCATCGTAAAAATAAAAACCGTCACCGCCATTAAGAGCGTGAATTTTCTCAGCAAGAGCATCACTAGTCAAAGGACCAGTAGCGACAACTGTAATAACATCAGCTGGCAATTCTGTAATTTCATCACGAACCACCTCAATCAAGGGATGATTAGCCACTTTTTCGGTCACCATTTGAGAGAAACCATCGCGGTCCACCGCAAGGGCACCACCAGCAGGAACACGAGTTGCTTCAGCAGATTCCAAGATAAGAGAACCCAAGCAACGCATTTCTTCTTTGAGGAGACCGACAGCATTTGTAAGAGCATCTCCACGCAAGGAATTAGAACACACTAATTCTGCAAAATTGTCAGTTTTGTGTTGCGGTGTTGACTTGACACCACGCATTTCATAAAGTTTAACTGGAATACCACGCTCTGCGATTTGGTAGGCTGCTTCAGAACCCGCCAAACCAGCACCGATAACATTGATATAAGATTGAGACACGACACTAATACCTCTTTGGGTGAAACTTAAGTTCATTCCAGAACAAGTCACTAGACTGTTTGACACCCACAAATCTTTCTATTTTTTTCTTCTTCTAGTATAACAAAAAAAGGGAAGAAGGAAAACTTCCCTGTCTAGTTGTTTTCTTGATTGTCTTCCCATTCGTGGTAGGCGGCGTAGAGCTGGCTTTTATTCCATTGGTAAATCTTCGCAACTTCCTTAATGGCTTGATTTTTCTTGATTCCTTGTTGGATTCGTTCTTGAATTTCTAAGAACAAGTCCTCTTCATCCTTATCTTCTACTTCTTGACTAGCACCCTCTACAATGAGAAGACACTCGCCCTTAAGTGGTGTTTCAGAAATACTTTCTAGTAACTCTGTAATCTTACCTCTTTGGTATTCTTCAAATATTTTGGTCAATTCTCGAACCAAAACCACCGAGCGATCACCATAGACTTCTAGCATATTCTCCAGTGTATCTGCTACACGGTGAGGAGATTCGTAGAAAATCTGAGTTTCTGGATAAGCTTTTTTCGCTTCGAAAAACTGATTTTGTTGACCTGACTTTCGTGGTAGAAAACCATAAAAGATGTGGGGTTGTGGTGCCAAGCCGCTAGCAATCAAGGCAGAAATCCCTGCACTAGCTCCTGGAACTGTGACAACTGCGATATCTTCTCTAATGGCAGCCTTGACCAAATCATGACCTGGGTCAGAAATACTAGGCATCCCTGCATCAGATACTTGGGCAAGATTCTGACCTTTCTTTAACAACTCAATCAAATCAGGAATTTTTTCCTTGGCATTATGTTCGTGAAAACTGATTTGCTTGGTTGAAATCTCAAAATGCTTGAGCAAAAGTCCAGTATTACGAGTATCTTCTGCCGCGATCCAGTCAACCTCTTTCAAGGTCTGAATAGCGCGAAAAGTCATATCATCTAGATTACCGATTGGCGTTGCTACTAGATAAAAAAGCTTGCCGTAGGGAGTTTGTCCCTTAAAACTCTTTTGAATCTGCATACTTACTCCCTAAACAACAGTTCATCACAGAACATACATTCTGCATCTTGCTCCCGACGTTGACCATAAAAGTCACGGCAAACATGAAAACCGTCCTCATAAATGCGACGGACATTTTTCCCTACATGTTTCGTTTTGGCTGGAGCTGTCTCCTCAACCTCTCCCAAACGTTCTCTCAGTTTATCATTTTTCTAAACGAAGAGCTGTATTTTTCCTCTACCAAACTCTTGAGATTTTTTTCTTGATAGCTTCGACGTCTGCCAAGGTTACCAACAATTGCTGTGAAAAGTCATCTAAAGCATCAAATAATTCTTTTTTATTCATTACAGCCCTTTCTTTAATCTATCATTACTTTAATTTTTTTGTAAAATCAGGTATTCCAAAGCGTTTTGAAAGCTAACATTGGCTCGCCACATTTTTCGAGCTTGAATGAGATTTTGCAAAATGTTCCGAGCAGAAACATTGAGAACCTCTTGACCAGCTAATACCTCTAAAATTCTGAGCACTTGATCTTGCTTTTTCTTTATCATCAGCCAAACTCGTTAATTTTGCAACTTGCAAATAGGATTCTTTTTATGGGCTAAAAAGCCACGAAAAGAGGCGTTCACTTTCATCTACTAGCGTCCAAAATCCTGCTTGATGCACTAGCTTATCAGCCTCTGCCTGCGATTGACTAAACTGAGCCAATAGCTTAGCTTTATTTTTTACTAAACCAGCCTCTTCAAGCTGTGACATTAAAAGTAGAGACTTGTTTCTTAAATTGGAAAAATCTGTGTCCGACTTCGAATCGTTGGTAACATCTGTTCCTCATCATCGGTCAAAAAGAAGATATAAATCTCACTTTGTGGCTCTTCAATAACCTTCAAGAGTGAATTTGCAGCATTTACATGCATTTTTTCTGCTTGTTCGATAATAAAGACCTGACGTTGATTTTCAATACCAGACTGGGAAAATTGACCGACTAATTCCCGAATACGCTCCGTCTTAATGACTTGATTCAGAGGTTTAATTATGGTCACATCAGGAAATTCTTCCTGCTCAATCAATTTACAATTCCGACATTTTTCACAAGGAAAAATACCAGTTTTCTCACTACAAAAGAGACTTTTAGACAAAAAAAGGGCCATCTCTAAACTTCCAAAAATTACCTGAAAAGAGGTAGGCGTGATTGAGTTGCCCTTGCTCCAAGATATGGACAAAACGTTCAAATTGTAGAGGTTGACAAGCCCTTAATTGCTCTTGCTTCATCTCCTTAATCCCATCCTATCAAAAAGTAGCTGTTGCGTATTTTCAATCACTTGATCAAGTGGTAGGCTAGCATCGATTTTTTTCGATGCGATTTCCTCTCTTTCAAGAAGAAAGGTAACCTTGACGAACTTTTTCGGTGTAGATCCAGACCTTCCATGTCCAAACGATTGACTTCCCGATTACTGTTGGCAGCAATACGTGCCAGTCCCTCTTCGACCTCAATATCAAAATAAAGAGTCAAATCAGGTTTCAGTCCATCAGTCGCAAACTCATTAAGCCAATCAATAGCATCGATATCTAAAACCACGCCCAAAGCCCTGATAAGCAACAGAACTATCGATAAAGCGATCCATGATAACCAGTTTTCCAGCTGCAAGTGCTGGTAAGACCTTTTCCACCAAGTGTTGTCGACGACTAGCAATATAGAGGAGAAGCTCAGTCTTAGGATCCATTTCAGTATGACTAGGATCTAGGATAACTTCGCGAATTTTTTCTCCAATTAAGACCCCACCTGGTTCACGCGTTGTTAAAACTTCTACTCCCCTATCCTCTAATACAGGGATTAGGGCTTCAAGAACGCTTGTTTTTCCTGCTCCCTCTGGTCCCTCAAGAGAGACTAAAAATCCTTTTGACATGTCTGACTCATTTCTATTTTTCTCTCTTCTATTCTATCAAAAAAATGAGGATTTGTGAAAAGCTTTTTTCATTTCCTTCTTTGTAAGAAAAAAAGAGGTTGAGTTTTAACGCTCACCTCTTATTTGCCTAATTCTTGAGTTTTTTTGTAGGCTTGGTTGACAGCATCCATAACGGTTCCTCTAAAAGCATGTTCTTCTAGACTTGCTACACCAGCAATGGTCGAACCTCCAGGGCTGCAAACTTGGTCTTTTAAGACTCCAGGATGTTGCTGACTTTCTAGTACCATTTGACCTGCACCAACTACTGTTTGAGCCGCCATTTTCAATGCCGTTTCTCTTGGTAATCCTGTTTGAACTCCTGCATCTGCCAAGGCTTCGATGAAAAGATAGACAAAGGCAGGACCACAACCTGCAAGCCCTGTTGCCGCATCTATTAAAGCATCGCTTAATTCAACTAACTGGCCAGCCTTGGCTAACAGTTGACAAAAAAGTTCATTGTCTTCTGGATGACAATTTGCAGACAAGGCATAACTAATCACTCCTTGCCCAATAGCAACAGGTGTATTAGGCATGACGCGAATAATCCTATGGTGACTTGGAAGAAGACTAGCGAGTTTTTCCAAGGTCAAACCAGCAGCCATAGAAATCAAAAGAAGACTTTCTCGTTTCTCAAGGACTTGCTGATATTGAGAAAGTAGTTCTGAGAACTGTGCTGGCTTTACTCCTAGAAAAATCACATCTGCTTCTGCAAAGATTTCGTCATTACTAGAAGCCAGACCACCATAATTGGAAATAAAAGCATCTACTTTTGCTTGACTACGATTAGCAAGGAGAATCTGATGACTCATTTTTGCCTGCAAGACAGCCTTAGCCAAACTGGACCCCATATTTCCCAAGCCGATAAATCCAATCTTCATCTCTTACTCCCTTATCTGTCCATCACCAGTAACCACATATTTGTAGCTGGTCAATTCCTTCAATCCCATTGGACCACGCGCATGTAATTTCTGAGTAGAAATCCCCATTTCACAACCAAGACCAAATTGGCCACCATCAGTGAAACGAGTCGAAGCATTGACATAAACCGCTGCCGAGTCTACTTGATCTGTAAAGTAAGCTATAGCATCAGCATTTTCAGTCACAATCGCATCCGAATGATGGGTGCTATGAGCTTCGATATGCTCTACAGCTTCCTCAAGACTAGAAACTACTTTAACAGCTAGGACATAGTCTAAAAACTCAGTGTCAAAATCTTGTGGCTCCGCTACTATCCCAGAAATAAATTGACTAGCTTTCTCATCTAGACGCAATTGAATCGGTTCAAAACCAACTTCTTTTCGATCGGTAACTAGAACTTGCTCCAAACGAGGAAGGAAGCTTGCCGCCTTGTCTTCATGAACAAGCAGCACTTCCATGGCATTGCAGACTGAAGGACGACTAGTTTTAGCGTTATTGATAATAGACAGTGCCTTGTCTTCATCTGCATCCTTGTCAACGTAGACATGAACAATACCCGTTCCTGTTTCGATAACTGGCACAATAGCATTCTCAACGACAGCATTGATTAACCCGGCACCTCCGCGAGGAATAAGAAGATCTAGATAACCCTTAGCCTTCATCATGGCATAACTACTTTCACGGCTAGTATCTTCTACTAATTGAATGACGTCTGGATGAATGGTAGTAGTCTCCAAGCCCTTCTTCAAGGCTGTGACAATGGCATGAGCTGTTTGGTAGGCATCCTTACCGCTCCGAAGGACAACCGCATTTCCACTCTTGAGAGCAAGGGCAGTTGCATCAGACGTCACATTTGGACGACTTCATAGATAATGCCAATAACACCCATAGCCACACGCTTCTTAGTAATGACCAAACCATTTTCAAGTTGCCTTCTTTCTAGGACTTCACCAATTGGATCTGGTAAAGCAACCACATCACGAATCCCTCTTGCCATCGCTTGGATACGACTTGCATCCAAATAAAGACGATCGAGCATAACATCTGAGATTTTCCCCTTAGCCACTTCCATATCGCGAGCATTAGCTGATAAAATCTCTTCAGTAGCTGCCAATAAGTGATCGGCCATAGCTAGTAAGGCCTGGTTTTTCACCTCTTCACTAGCTGTGTTAATCGACTTTTTAACAGCCTGTACCTGTTCAAATTGTTCTTGTGTACTTACCATAGTTTACCTCTAAAATTCTGTAAAGAGTAGTTGGATTTCAGGAGTAATGGAAATCCAGTCATCACGATGAATCAGGACACCCTTGGCTTTTTGAGAACGAAGGACTTCTTTAAGCCCCAATGCACCTAGTTGCACTCTACCTTTTCCGAGTGATTTTCCAGTTTCCTTATCAAATACCGTTACAATATCACCATAAGAAAAATTGCTCTCAACATCTACAACCCCTGATAAAAGGAGACTCTTTCCATGTTGAGATAGGGCTTCTGCCGCCCCTTTATCAACCCAAATAGCTCCCTGACTTTTGGCATAAAAGGCCAGCCATTGTTTCTGGGTACGAAGTCCCTTCTCCTGGGCAACAAAGTAGGAACCATCCTTGGTCTTCTCTGCTGCCTCTATCATAGCATCAGCTTTCAAAGATGAACAGATATAAACCGGTACTCCTGACTCTGTCGCAATGGTCGCTGCCTTTATCTTAGTCAGCATACCTCCAGTTCCATTAGATGATCCTGCTCCACCAGCCATATCAATAATTTCACGATTGATGGTCTCAATTCTCTCCAGACGTTTAGCTCTTGGATCCGAGTTAGGATTACCAGTATAAAGACCGTCTACATCTGTTAAGAGGACCAAAAGATCTGCCTGCACCATTGCAGCTACCTGAGCACTGAGCGTATCATTATCCCCGACCTTGAGCTCATCAATAACGACACTGTCATTTTCATTGATAATAGGAATCGCACCACGATTAAGCAGGACTGACAAAGCTTGATGGGCATTTTTATAACGTCGCTTATCGACAAAATCATCCTGAGTTAGCAAGATTTGCGCTGAAACAATCTGTCTTAAGAGCAAATTGGTTGTGTATTCTTCCAAAAGCAAACCTTGACCAACTGCAGCTGAAGCCTGCTTATCCGCAATCTTTGTTGGTCGTTTTTTAAATCCTAAGGCTCCGAAACCTCTTTGCAACAGCCCCAGAAGACACCAAAATCAGCTCATGACCTGCTTCATGCGACATTGCAAGCTGTTGTGTGATAGCTTTTACTTTACTGCAGATAAACTTCCATCTTTATGTGTCAGGGATGAAGTTCCCACTTTAAATACGATACGCTTGTACTTCATATTTTTCTCCAAATTTAATATTTAACCATTTTACCATGATTTTTATGAAATTGTAAAAAAGGAACTCTCTCACTTTTGATCGCAAAAAAAGAACCTTGCATAGCAAGATTCTTTTTAGTGTCTGACTTAAATAATTGTTCTTCTGGGAACTAAATCGAATTAAGCTTCGATTTCTGTAACCATACCTGAACCAACAGTACGTCCACCCTCACGGATAGAGAATGTAGTACCTTGTTCTACGGCGATTGGGTGGATCAACTCAACGTCGATTGTCACGTTATCACCTGGCATTACCATTTCAGTACCTGCTGGAAGTTCGATTGAACCTGTAACGTCAGTAGTACGGAAGTAGAATTGTGGACGGTAGTTGTTGAAGAATGGAGTGTGACGTCCACCTTCTTCTTTAGTAAGGATGTAGACTTCACCTTTGAATTTAGTGTGTGGGTTGATTGAACCTGGTTTAGCGATAACTTGTCCACGTTCGATTTCGTCACGTTGAACACCACGAAGAAGGACACCTACGTTATCTCCTGCAAGACCTTCGTCAAGTTGTTTACGGAACATTTCAACACCAGTAACAACTGCTTTTTAGTTTCTTCTTTGATACCAACGATTTCGATTTCGTCGTTGACACGAACAGTACCACGGTCGATACGTCCTGAAAGCAACTGTACCACGTCCAGTGATTGAGAATACGTCTTCGACTGGAAGAAGCAATGGTTTTTCAGTGTCACGTTCTGGTTCTGGGATGTACTCATCAACAGTGTTCATCAATTCCATGATGATGTCTTCGTATTTAGAGTCACCTTCAAGAGCTTTAAGAGCTGAACCTTGGATAACTGGAAGATCGTCACCTGGGAAGTCGTATTCTGAAAGAAGGTCACGGATTTCCATTTCAACCAATTCAAGCAATTCTTCGTCGTCAACCAAGTCGATCTTGTTCATGAAGACGATAAGGTGTTTAACACCAACCTGACGTGAAAAGAAGGATGTGCTCACGAGTTTGTGGCATTGGTCCGTCAGTTGAAGCTACTACAAGGATAGCTCCGTCCATTTGAGCGGCACCAGTAATCATGTTTTTTTAACGTAGTCCGCGTGTCCTGGAGCGTCGATGTGAGCGTAGTGACGTTTTTTTCAGTTTCGTACTCAACGTGCGCAGTGTTGATTGTGATACCGCGTTCGCGTTCTTCTGGAGCGACATCGATAGACGCATAGTCTTTAGGGTTGGTTAACTGCTGAAGGCAAGCGACGTGCCAAAACAGTTGTGATAGGCGCAGTTAGGGGTAGTTTTACCGTGGTCAACGTGTCCGATAGTACCAATGTTAACGTGTGGTTTACTACGATCGTATTTTTCTTTTTGCCATTTGAGTAAAAGCCTCCAATAAAATATATTTTTATAGATAGACAGTAGGCAATACAGTCTAACTTTCCTTACTATTTTATCAAATTTCAGCTAAATTGCAAGTGTTTTTACAAAGTTTTTTTGTGAATTATTCTGATTCTTGCTCAACTTCCTCTACCAATTTATTTAAAATAGCTATAAATAGGCTTATTTTTAGCAAAAAGGCGATAGACCATAAATCGATAACCCAAGTCTGAATTTCCTATTTCCAGCCCCGAAAGACTTCAATCATTCAGTTGTTTGTAAAGAGTTGTGTATTGAAAAAAAATTAAAGTTTCATCATAAGAGATTAGAAAGTTTTTAAAAACCAATAAAAAGTTGATCAAATACAGCACCAAAGATACTATAATCAAAAAAGGTCAGGGAGCTTTTGTCCCGACATCTTTATTCTGATAGATGTTTCTTAACTTCTTGTGCTTCCTTATGATTTTCATACAGTCGCGCTAAGAATTTAGCAATCTCTTTTAAAATGGAATAGGTAGGAACAGCAACAATCATCCCAATCACACCGTAAATATTACTTGATAATAAAAGCAAGACTAAAATAGTAATTGGGTGAACCTTCATAACTCCACCCACGATACGTGGATATAAAATATTTCCATCAACTTGCTGAATAATCAACATATAAATGACAGCAATAATCATTTTATGAGGATCTGTGAAGAGATTTGAAATAATCATTGGAATCAAGCCAATGCTTGGTCCTACATATGGAATCAAATTAGCCAATCCAGAAAAAATGGCGAAGACCAAGGCATATCTTAGACCAATCACACTATAACCGATAAAAGCTAAACATCCAATAATAACTGCATCTATAGACACTCCACTAATGTAACAAGAAATAGTTGTATTTAGGTTTGTCAATAAACCAGATATGTTCAATTTATCTCGTTTTAATACAGTTCTTTCTAGCATCGGTAAAAATTTATGACCATCAAGTAGGAAGTAAATCAAGAAGACTGGTGTCATGATGATAATCAATACAGTGCTTACGAGTGCAGAGAGAACACTGCCAACACTATTTGTCACACTGTTCAAGATATTTTGCAAAATATCAACATATGAGAGATTTAGTTGTTGAATAGTTTGTTGAATATCTAGATTTTGCAGGGCTGGATGTTTTGATAACTCAATGACTAAATCTTGAAGACGACCATAAATGTTTTGACTCGAATAGATTAGGCTACTCAACTGATTAATCAAAATCGGTAGCAGATAGACAAAACTAAGTACGATTGCACAAATTAAGGCACAAAGGGTTAACAAAATCCCAATGATGCGATTGATTTTGCATTCCTTCTCTAAAAAGATAACAATTGGGTTGGTTAGGTAATACAAAAATCCTCCCAATAAAAAAGGAATCATGATCGTATTTGCAACACTGACAAAGGGTGTAATAATAGCGCCCATCTCTCTCCATAAGTAGAAAATAAGGGTTATTAATAATATCTCAGTGGTCCAGAAGAATAATTTATTTCTCCGAAACATAAGCCACCTCCTCTTTTTCCTATTTACCATATTTCAAAAAAGATTGATAACCTACATTATAAAAACAAGAATATTTTTTGTCTTTATGATAGAATACAATTACTATGAAGAAATTATTTTTAACACTATTAACACTTATTTCGTTTGGTTCCGCTACTACGGTTTTTGCCCAGGATTTTGATGTAGCAGCAAAACATGCCATTGCTGTTGAAGCTAATAGCGGTAAGATATTATACGAAAAGGATGCTACTCAACCTGTTGAAATTGCTTCTATTAGCAAATTGCTTACCGTATATCTCGTTTACGAAGCCTTGGAACAGGGGAAAATCTCTCTTTCTACTCCTGTAGAAATTTCTGATTACCCCTACCAGTTGACAACTAATTCTGCGGCTAGTAATGTTCCCATGGAAGCTAGAAATTACACTGTCGAAGAGTTGCTAGAAGCAACTTTGGTATCTAGCGCTAACAGTGCTGCTATCGCTTTAGCTGAAAAAATTGCCGGTTCTGAGAAGGACTTTGTAGATATGATGAAGGCCAAACTACAAGAATGGGGAATTCAAGATGCTACACTCGTCAATACAACAGGGCTCAATAATGAAACTCTTGGAAATAATATCTATCCAGGATCTAAAAAAGATGATGAAAACAAATTGAGCGCTTATGATGTTGCTGTCGTTGCTCGCAATCTCATCCTCAAGTATCCTCAAGTTTTAGAAATCACAAAGAAACCTTCTTCTACTTTTGCAGGGATGACCATTCATTCTACCAACTATATGTTGGAGGGGAATGCCTGCTTATCGTGGTGGTGTTGATGGACTTAAAACTGGTACGACTGATAAAGCTGGAGCATCCTTTGTAGGTACGACTGTAGAAAAAGGAATGCGTATCATCACAGTTGTCTTAAACGCTGACAACCAAGATACCAATCCATATGCACGCTTTACAGCTACTTCTTCTATTTTAGATTACATCTCATCAAACTTTGCTCTTCAGACAATTGTCAAACAAGGAGAGAGTTATGAAGATAGTAAATCGCCTGTATTAGATGGGAAGGAAGATACAGTTACAGCTGTCGCCAAAGAAGATATCAAAATCGTACAACGTCTTGGTAGTCGTACACAATCAACTATTACCTACTCAGCGGACACTACTGAACACACTGCTCCACTAGAGGCAGGAACTGTCGTTGGACATTTGACTTATGAAGACAAGGATCTAGTTGGTCAAGGATACATTACAACTGACAAACCTAGTTTTGAGATGGTCGCAGAAAAAAATGTCGAAAAAGCCTTCTTCTTAAAAGTTTGGTGGAATCGCTTCGTTCGTTTTGTTAACGAGAAGTTATAAAAAAATCGAAAAATCGCGAATTTCGCGATTTTTTTCTTTATTCATTTTCAGCTACAGTCGAATGGTTATATCCATAAACAAAGTAAATAATAACTCCTATTAATAAAGCTAGTCCAAATGCCATCCATGTTTCAAGGGTATATTGAAGCATAAATGAAAGGCAGATTAGAATAGACAAGATTGGTAAAAAAGGTACCAGGGGAGTTTTAAATTCTCCCTCTTTGGGCATACCCTTATCTTTTCTCAATTTGATAATCCCATAGGCTAGGAGAATAAGATAGGCTAAGGTGCAGATATTGAGAAAGGCTGCGATACTTGCCAGTGGGAAAATTCCCGCTGCAATAGCTGAAACAACACCTGTTAAAATGGTCGCATTCTTAGGGACACGACTGGTCTTAGTCACTTGTTTGAAACTCTGAGGCATGAGCCCATCACGTGCCAAACTATAAATCATTCGAGACAAGGCGTAAGTCATGGAAATACATACCGTAATCAAAGTAAAAATAGCAACGAGTGAAACATAATTAGCTGCCCAACTAATACCAATACTTCTAAGAGCAAAAGCCACTGCATCATCAACATTGAGCTTGCTATAATGAACGATACCTGTCAATATCAAGGTAACCAAGGCATACAGAATGGTTACAATGGTTAAGGATAAAACAATTCCACGTGGGATATTCTTTTGTGGACTTTGAATTTCATCAACTGCCATAGAAATGGATTCAAAACCTAAGAATCCAAAGAACATGAGTGAAGCACCTGCCATAATTCCAGTGCTTCCACCATAAATTTGACCAAAACCAAATGGTGCAAAATCTGACCAATTTTCAGGTTTAATGTACCAAATTCCAACTAGGATAAATAAGGCAAGGGCAGAAAATTTTAAAACAACAAGAATAGAATTAAAACGAAGAGCTGCTTTCGAATTTAAAAGTACAACGCCTGTAACAAGTAGAATTACTAAAATCGGTAAAAAATCAATATAAGTACCATGTTCAGGATTAAAAGTTCCATTTAAGGCTTGTGCAAGGAAATTCCATAATGGCTAAGCAAACCTTTAAAATAAGTAGCCCAACCAGAAGCAACACCTGAAACTGCTGTCATAAATTCCATAATGGTTAACCAACCAGCTATCCAGGCTGGGAATTCACCTAAAATTGCATATAAATAACTATAGGCTCCACCCGTTGCAGGGACACGAGAAGCAAATTCTGCAAAAAAGAGTGCAGATAAGGATACGCAGATAGCAGAAATTACAATCGATACCACAAGGGCAGGTCCTGCTAATGTTGCTTTGCAGCAGTTCCTGTAATGGTAAAGATACCTGTTCCCACCATAGCACCAATTCCTAAGAGAATTAAGTCCCATAGTTTTTAAATGGCGATGCATTTCTGTCTTACCTAGACTAACGTCTTTGGTTCTAAAAAAATATTCATCATTCATCTCCCAATTTATAAGATTGTATTATTTTTATCATATATAGAATTTTTTTGTGAATATTTATTAGCATCTTTCATCAAAAAACTGAGAGTGGGACAGAAATCGGTAATTCGTTAGAATACGATTTCGTCGTCCCACCTCCGCACAGTTGAGTAGGGCTGTAAAAGCTGATGAAATCAGCGTAGTAGAGCCCACTCAACCACTGCGTTTTGTTCAACAATCCAAAGACAATTGAGAGGCTAGGACTTTTGTCCCAGCCTCAGTTTCTGTTCATAAAGTTTATCCGACTGATCCTTCCATTTCATAGCTAATCAAGCGGTTAAGCTCAACTGCGTATTCCATTGGAAGTTCTTTTGTGAAGGGCTCGACAAATCCCATGACAATCATCTCTGTTGCTTCAGATTCTGACAGACCACGACTCATGAGATAATAGAGTTGTTCTTCTGAAATCTTAGATACTTTGGCTTCGTGTTCCAAAGCTACTTGTGAGTTGTGGATTTCATTGAACGGAATAGTATCTGATGCTGACAAGTCATCCATGATAATGGTATCACACTCGATGTGAGAAACAGATTTCTTAGAGTTCTTGTTAAAGGTGACTTGTCCACGATAGTCAACCTTCCCTCCACCTTTGGCAATGGATTTAGAAACGATAGACGAGCTTGTATGTGGTGCATTGTGGATCATCTTGGCACCAGTATCCTGGTGTTGCCCTGCATTAGCAAAGGCAATAGAAAGCATGGTACCACGCGCTCCTTCTCCATCTAAGTATACAGATGGATATTTCATAGTTGTTTTGGCACCCAAGTTCCCATCAATCCACTCAACAGTAGCATCTTTGAGCCTTAGCGCGTTTTGTTACCAGGTTATAGACATTATCAGACCAGTTTTGAATAGTCGTATAACGCATATATGCTCCGTCCAAAGCAAAGATTTCTACAATAGCAGCATGCAAGCTGTTGCTTGAATATGTTGGCGCTGTACATCCTTCTACGTAGTGGACACTTGCTCCCTCATCAACGATAATCAGAGTACGTTCAAACTGTCCAGTATTTTCATTATTGATACGGAAGTAGGTTTGAAGCGGAATATCTACCTTGACTCCTTTTGGTACGTAAATAAAGGTTCCACCTGACCATACTGCTGAGTTGAGGGCTGCCAACTTGTTATCAGTCGGTGGCACCAACTTAGCAAAGTATTGTTTAAACAAGTCTGGGTACTCTTTGAGGGCAGAATCTGTATCAGTAAAGATAATACCTAACTTCTCAAATTCTTCCTTCATGTTGTGGTAAACCACTTCTGATTCATACTGGGCAGAAGCACCAGCTAGGTAAGCACGTTCAGCTTCAGGAATCCCGATACGTTCAAAGGTTTCTTTGATTTTTTCAGGAACTTCATCCCAAGAACGGGCTGGTTTATCTGATGGTTTTTGGTAGTAGATCAAGTCATCAAAGTCAATCTCTGACAAGTCTGCTCCCCAGGTTTGCATTGGCATTTTTTTGAAGGTTTCATAAGACTTCAAACGGAATTCTAACATCCACTCAGGCTCACCCTTAGCAGCTGATAGTTCACGAATGACATCTTCATTCAATCCTTTTCCTGTCGATAGGACAGGCTCTACATCGTCATGGAAACCAAATTTATATTCACCAAGGTCAATTGGTTTTGGTTCTACTCTTTCTTCAGCCATAATATCCTTTCTTTCATTCTTTATTTCTGTGATTTATAAGACAAAAGAAACTTATCTTACTATTTTTCTTGATTTTCAATTGTTTTCTTAAGGGCGTTCCAAGCTAGGGTTGCACATTTGATTCGTTGCGGAAATTTGGCAACTCCTGACAAGAAAGCTGCATCTCCAAGTTGATCTTGACGCTCATCATTTTGACCTTGCACCATTTCAGAAAAGATGGTTGCAAGCTCTAGGATTTCTTGCTTGGTCTTTCCTAAGACTGCATCTGTCATCATACTAGCAGAGGCAGTTGAAATGGTACAACCAGAGTTTAGAAAAGCGATATCTTCCAAACGATCGTCTGCATCAAACTTAACAGAGAGATTAATCACATCACCACAAGTTGGATTGTTAAGAGTGATTTGTTCAGCATCTTCTAGCTTCCCTTGGTGATGGGGATTTTTCGAATGGTCCGCTACCACTGCCATATAAAGGCTATCTAGTTTAGAAAGTGCCATTGAAAAACTCCTTTGTCTTTTGTAAAGCATCGACTAACTTGTCGCAATCTGCCTTGGTATTATATATATAAAAACTTGCACGAGCTGTTGCTGGAACGTCCAAATACTGGAGCAATGGTTGGGCACAATGGTGACCCGCACGAACTGCTACTCCTTCATAATCCAGAGCAGTTGCAAGGTCATGAGGATGAAGATCACCTAGGTTAAAGGCAATGACACCTGAACGTTGAGCCAAATCTTGCGAACCGTAAATGGTCAATCCTTCAATTGCCTGTAATTTTGGATAGACGTATGCGATCAATTCTTGTTCATGGGCTTCAATGACGTCCATACCAATCTTTTCAAGATAATCCACGGCAGCTTCAAGTCCAATAGCTCCTGCCATATTGGGAGTTCCAGCCTCGAATTTCCAAGGTAACTCCTTCCAGCTAGCAGATTGCTCATAGACGAAATCAATCATTTCGCCACCAAATTCTACTGGTGACATTTGTTCCAGATACTTTTCTTTACCGTAAAGAACACCAATACCAGTCGGACCAGCCATCTTGTGACCTGAAAAGGCGAAGAAGTCCACATCCAAGTCCTGGACATCAATCTTCATATGAGGTGTAGACTGAGCACCATCCACCACCATAATTGCTCCAACTTGGTGAGCCATTTGTGTGATTTTTTTGATAGGATTGACCACACCCAGAACGTTTGATGCGTGAGCTAGTGAAACAAATTTAACTTTGTCAGTCAATTTAGAACGCAGGTCATCCATATCCAGAGCTCCATCTTTGAGATAGACATAAACAAGCTCTGCCCCAGTCTTGCGACAGACTTCTTGCCATGGGATAATATTGGAGTGATGTTCCATGACAGAAATCAAAACTTGATCTCCCTCAGTTAAAATTTCTTCAGCAAAACGCGCCACCCAGTTAAGACTGGTTGTTGTTCCTCTGGTAAAGAGTACTTCCTTTGTCGAACCTGCGTTGATGAACTTGCGAATGGTTTCACGAGCAGCTTCATAAGATGCTGTCGCACGCTCTGCCAAAGTATGAACCCCTCGGTGAACATTGGCATTGTCCTGTTCATAGTAGCGGTTAATGGCTTCCAGAACAGCTAGTGGTTTTTGTGTCGTCGCAGCATTATCCAAATAAACCAGAGGTTCGTCATTGACAATCTGGTCTAAAATCGGAAATCCTTGCGAATCACTTCTGCATCTAACATAGACTTCCCCTTAGCGTTTTGACAATTTTTCTTCGATCGTCGCAATCATTTCATCACGAACTTCCTTGACAGGGATCTCAACAATAACTGAGCCAAGGAAACCACGGACAACTAAACGTTCTGCAGTGGCTTTGTCCAATCCACGGCTCATAAGGTAGTACATATCTTCTGGATCAACTTGACCAATAGAAGCCGCGTGTCCTGCAGTAACGTCATTTTCATCAATCAAAAGGATTGGATTGGCATCTGAACGCGCTTGGTCTGAAAGCATCAGAACACGGCTCTCTTGTTGCGCATCTGCTCCCTTAGCACCCTTGATGATATGGCCAATACCGTTGAAGGTCAAAGTTGCTTTTTCAAGAATAACACCATGTTGGAGGATATTACCGATAGAGTTGCAACCATAGTTAGTTACTCGAGTATCAATCCCTTGCACCTGACGACCACTTGAAAGAGCTACGACCTTGAGGTCCGCATGGCTACCATTTCCAAGTAAGTCACTATCAAAATCCGCAACGACATTTCCTTCGTTCATGACACCGATAGCCCAGTCAATACTTGCATCGTTACCTAGTTTACCTCGGCGGCTAATGTAGGCAGTAACATTCTCACCAAGACGATCAATTGCAGCAAATTTCACTTGAGCACCAGAACGTGCAATCACTTCAACTATGATATTTGCAGTTGCCTTAGCACTACCTCCACCACGTGACTCTAGACGTTCAAGATAGCTTATCTTACTGTTTTTACCTGCAATGATCAGAATATGCTTGTTAAATGGCACATCACTATCGCTGTCTTGGTAGAAAATCCCTTCGATTGGTTCAGCAATCTCAACATTATCAGGAATGTAGAGAACAGCTCCACTGTTAAAGTAAGCAGTGTGATAAGCTGCCAACTTGTCATCATCGTATTTTACTGATGACATGAAAAATTCTTCTACGAGTTCTGGAATTTCTTCTAAAGCCGAATGGAAGTCTGTAAAGACCACTCCTTGTTCAGCCAACTCAACTGGAATTTGTTCGAAAACAGTTTGAGTTCCAACTTGCACCAACTTCAAGTGATTATCTAAAGCAGTGAAATTAGGAACATTTGCTGATGGTTCACTTTCTGTGATGGTACCATCACCAAGATTCCAACGGTGAAATTTTACACGCTCAATGACTGGCAATTCCAAGCTCTCAATCTTATCAAAAGCTTTTTGACGGAGGTCTGACAACCAGCTTGGTTCAGCGTGCATTTCTGAAAAAAGTTTAATAGTTTCTTTAGTCATTTACTTCTCCTAAAAGATACGAGGGAATTACAATTCTTCCTTGTAGTCATAGCCAAGTTCTTCAGCTAATTTTGCGTATCCTTCTCGTTCCAAACGTGCCGCCAATTCTGGACCACCAGAAAGTACAACACGACCTTCCATCATAACGTGTACTACATCTGGCGTGATATAGTTCAAGAGACGTTGGTAGTGAGTAATGATCATAGCACCAAAGCCTTCGCCACGCATAGCATTAACACCTTTAGAGACAACTTTAAGAGCATCGATATCAAGACCTGAGTCAATCTCATCCAAGAGGGCAAAAGTTGGTTCCAACATCAAGAGTTGAAGAATTTCATTACGTTTTTTCTCACCACCAGAGAAACCTTCATTGAGGTAACGCTCTGCCATCTCTTCTTTCATGTTGAGCAATTCCATTTTCTCGTCCAACTTAGTGATAAACTCACGAACTGAGATTTTCTCATTGTCTTCTTTACCAGCATTCATGGCTGCACGAAGAAACTCAGCATTGGTAATTCCAGGAATTTCTGATGGATATTGCATTGCAAGGAAAAGTCCCATACGCGCACGCTCATCTACTTCCAACTCAAGGATATTTACACCGTCAAACAAGACTTCACCTTTGGTTACTTCATAGTTTGGATTTCCCATGATAGCGGCTGAAAGAGTTGATTTACCAGTACCATTTGGTCCCATGATAGCTGCTATTTCTCCTGTTTTAAGAGTCAGGTTAACCCCTTTTTAAAAATTTCTTTTCCTTCGATTTCAACGTGAAGATCTTTTGATCTCTAATACTGACATGATAATTCCTTTCTTTTTCAATCCGTTTTACCATTTTCGCTAGAAAATTGTCCTTAGTTTTTCTAGTAAAAAAACGATAAAATATCAATAAATATACTTTAATAGTATAACAAAAGCCTAAAAAGGCTTTAATTTTTGTCTAGAAGCTGAGGTTACTTCTTTCCTCGAAAATGGTCATCTATAGCGTTCACAATTTTACCCATAATATAGCTGACTCTAAAAATTTCTTAGGATTAAAAATAGCCCAAAAGCAAGGCCACAATATACCGTTGCTCCATGATGGATTCATTAAAGAAATAAGTCTCAGCGACGAGTAAATAAGGCCATAATTATAAATTGTTGTCTGTTCATCGTATTATGTCACAAAATCCTTTTAATCTTCTGCAATGGTCACTTTATCCGCTAGGAATTCAAATCCCTGAGGAAGGACAGATTCTTCAACTTCTTCCTTAACCGGTTGACCCTGAGACGATTTAGCTTTAGCTGAGAAGTCTGCTCTGACTTCTTTCCACTCTTCCATGGAAATAGCAAGAATTTCTGGTGAAAAATCCCAGCTGTGACTGAGTATATTGCCAAACATGGTGTTGAGATTATCACGTTTCATGGTCTGACCAGCATTGAAGTTAGACTCAAATGCAAGAATGGCATGATGCTCATTAGCCGCAACAGGTTGAGAACCAACTAAAAGCGCCTTATCTGGACCTGACAAGCTTTCAATAACTTCTCCCCAAGCATTTTGAAGACGTATTAAATTTTGACGGGCTAAATCAGGATTTTCAACAGCTTCTTGAAGAATAGACTGAACCTTATTGCGATCTACGCGATAAACTGACTTGCTGTTAACTGGACGACTCGGTGTTGGTGTAGTCTGCTTAGGACTCATGTTAACATTTGCTATGGCCTGTTTCAATCGTGCAACTTCTTCTCGAAGTGAGGCTAATTCTCCACTTGTATCATCTGACAATGTTGGTTTTGAATCTATCTCTGCCAAACAAATGGTCATCATTTCAGCGTAAATCTTAGGCTGTAAGCTAGCCTTAATATCAGCTAAACTACTTGTCGCAATTCTAATCATCTCAAATAAAACAGCCTGTGAAAGACCTAAGTTATCCTTAAAGAGATCACTATGGTGAGTATTCTCCCCACCAGTTTGGACAATCAAAATATCCCTTAGATACTGCAACAAATCCGTTACAAATCGTGTCATGCTTTTTCCGTTATCAAAAATCAAATTAAGATTTTCCAAAGCACGAGTCACATCTTTTTGCGCCAAGGCAGCCACATAATTATCCAAAGCACTTAGACTAATAGTCCCCGTAATTTCCTCAGAAACAGCTGTTGTTAATCTAGCATCTTGAGTCAAGCTCAATGCTTGGTCTAAAATGGACAAAAGCATCCCGCATACCACCTTCTGCTCTACGAGCGATAATCTCAACAGCTTCAGTTTCATAAGCAATTCCTTCCTTTTCTAAAATATGGAAGATATGATCTCGAATATCCTGAGTTCTAATAGATTTAAACTCAAAGCGTTGAACACGAGACAAAATGGTTGCAGGAATCTTATGAAGCTCTGTCGTTGCTAAGATAAAAAAACAACATTAGGAGTTGGTTCTTCAAGAGTTTTTCAAAAAGGGCATTGAAGGCTCCAGTTGAAAGCATATAGACCTCATCAATGATATAGACCTTATACTGAGCTATACTTGGAGCATAGGTTGATTTATCACGGATATCACGAATTTCATCCACCCCATTGTTCGAGGCCGCGTCCATTTCGATAACGTCTTCCAAGCTACCGTCTGTTACAGCTTGACAGATATAACAGTTATTGCAAGGTTCTCCTCCCTCTTGATTAGGGCAGTTCATAGCCTTGGCAAAAATTTTGGCTACGCTGGTTTTTCCAGTTCCGCGAGGCCCTGAAAATAGATAGGCATGGCTGATCTTTTCCTGCTCTACAGCTTGTTTCAGAGTTTTTGCAACAATTTCCTGGCCTACTAACTGTGAAAATGTTTGACTTCTATATTTTTCGATAAAGGGCCTGATACATTACGCTTTCTCCTCAAACATTGAAAAATTCCATTCGGTTTTCTCTAACAAAATAGCAACATACTCTTCTAGATATTTCTGATCCAACTCATCATAATCATCAACAAGAGATGAATCTAAATCTAGAACGCCCAAAAGACGTCCCTCTTTAACCATCGGCACAACAATTTCACTACGAGCACTACTATCACAAGAAATATAGTTTGGATAGGTTTTTACATCACCAACAATCACTGTTTGACGACTAGCTGCTGATTCGCCACAAACACCTTTTCCAAGAGCGATTCGTACACATGAAACTCCACCTTGAAAGGGTCCCAAGATCAGTTCATTCCCATCAAATAGATAGAAACCTGCAAAAACAGTATTGGGAAAGCTTGTTTTTAGCAGAGCACTGGCATTTGATAGATTAGCCAACACATTGGGCTCTCCTTCTAAAAGATAAGAGAGCTGTTCATTTATTGTTTGATAAAGTAATTCTTTTTCTGAATATAACATAAAACCATTATATCAAAAAATGCTAGTAGAAAAAAGAAAAATCCCTTGTTTTAAAAACAAAGGATTTTATTGAAATTCGAATGGATTAAAGTTCGATGTCTCCGAACAAGTCAGCCATTGAGAATCCTGTTTGAGTTTCAGGAAGTTCAAAATCACGTTTTTTTCTTGACGTTTTTGGACGACGTGGACGTGGAGCGCGTTTTTCTTCTTTTTGTCCTTCTTCTTGAGCTGGACGTTCTTCAAGAGCTTTGATAGAAAGTGAAACGCGTTCTGCATCAGCGTTAACTTCAAGAACTTTAACAGTAACTTCTTGACCAACTTTAAGAGCTTCTTTTGGATTTTCAATACGTTTGTGTGAAATTTGTGATACGTGAACAAGTCCATCGATACCTGGCAATACTTCAACAAATGCACCGAAGTCAGTCAAACGTTTAACTGTACCTTCTACAACATCACCTTTAGCCAATTTTTGCTCAACGCCATCCCATGGTCCAGGTGTTGTAGCTTTAAGTGAAAGTGATACACGTCCTTCTTCTTCGTTAAGATCAAGGATTTTCACTTCAACTTCTTCACCAACAGTTACAACTGATTTTGGTGAAACGTTACGTTCGTGTGACAATTCAGTCAAGTGAACCAATCCGTCAACACCACCAAGGTCGATGAAAGCACCGAAGCTTGTGATACGTGCAACTTTACCAGTTACAACATCACCAACAGCCAATTTACCAAATACTTCAGCACGAGTCTGCGCAGTTGCTGCTTCTACAACTTCACGACGTGAAAGGATGAAGCGGTTTTCTTTAGGATCAACTTCTTTGATTTTTAGCATCAAACTCTTGACCTACAAAAACGCTCAGTGTTACGTACAAAACGAGTATCCAACATTGAAGCTGGGATAAATCCACGTACACCTTCAAATTCTACTGAAAGTCCACCCTTAACAGCGCGAGTTCCTTTAACTGTAACAACTTCTTCTTCGCGTCCTACAAGTTTGTCCCATGCTTTGCGAGCTTCAAGGCGTTTTTTAGATACAAGGTATGTTACTGTATCAGTATCTTTACCAACTACTTGACGAAGTACAAGAACATCCAATACTTCACCTACTTTTACAAAGTCATTGATATCTGCATCGCGATCGTTTGTCAATTCGCGAAGAGTCAAGACACCTTCAACACCAGTTCCAGAGATTGCAACGTTAGCTTGAGTAGCATCAACTGTCAATACTTCAGCACTAACAACATCACCTGGCTCAACTTGGCTAACGCTATTTAGCAAATCTTCAAATTCGTTCATCTAAAAAATCCTCCAACAATCAAGTTTTTCTTAAACTTGACATACTTATAATTTTTTCCTAAGCACCCGCAAAGACATGTTATATCGTTCACGTCCTTCAATTATAAAAAAATAAAATACCCTAAGATATTTTTTTCTTTTTTTATCCTTGAATTTATTACCCTAAGAACTGGGGTAGCTGGATTCGAACCAACGCATGAGGGAGTCAAAGTCCCTTGCCTTACCGCTTGGCTATACCCCAAAAGTGAAATGGAGAGAGAGGATTCGAACCCCCGAACCCGAAGGAGCGGATTTACAGTCCATGCGTTTAGCCTCTTCGCTATCTCTCCAATGTTCAACAAAAAAACTATTATATCATGAAAATTTACAAAAAAACAAGCTTTATTTTTGCTAAATTATAGTTTTTCAATCAAAAATTTCCACAGCTTTTTCAAGTTTTTTTATAAAAACTATCAACATTTCCATTCTTTATGATCGCAAATTGATTATCTAGTTCAGCAATTTCACCAATAACCTTTTTACCAATCGTTAAAGTATACCCTTCATACTTTTTCCTTACCAACTAAAAACAGTTGCGTCTGTTAATTGAATTTCAATTTTTTTATCTTTTTTTACTCATACGATACCTCTTTTCACTCTTCCTATTGTACAAGAAATTTAAAAAAACTGGCAAGAAAAAAACTCTTTACCAAGCTAATCTTGAGAAAGAGTTTTTTTGTGACAAAATTTTATTTTTTTAATCTAGGGAAGATTCATTGTTAGTGGGTTGCCCCACCCACTAATTTTATGTCCTTATCTTTATAATCTACGATAGCACCAATCGCAGCTTCGATACCTCTGACGATATCAGTTAAATTCATAGAAGCTGTATTAGATTTATTAATCACCTGGTCTGTCATATAGGGAATATGCATAAAGCCTGCTCTCATATGTGGAAACTTTTTATTCGCTAAATAAAGAGTCTGGTACATCAAATGATTACAAACAAAGGTTCCTGCTGTATTGGACACTGTAGCTGGCAACCCTTCCTCTTTAATCGCTTGAACCATTGCCTTAATAGGTAGTGTGCTAAAATAGGCTGCTTGACCGTCCATGCGTATAGGTGTGTCTATCGGCTGATTTCCTTGGTTATCTGGAATTCTAGCATCATCTTGATTGATGGCAACTCTCTCAGGAGTTAAACTCGCTCTTCCACCTGCCTGACCAATACAGAGCACCGCACCTGGCTGATATCGTTCAATTTCTGCTTCTAATACCTCTGCTGATTGATAAAAGACTGTTGGGATTTCTACCCAATGAATTTCAGCTCCATGAATCTCAGATGGTAATAATTTAACAGCTTCCAGAGCTGGATTGATCTTTTCACCACCGAAAGGATCAAAACCTGTTACTAATATTTTCATTTTATTTCCTTTGCTAAAATGCTAAAAAGTACATCAAAAATATATGTAGGATAATCATGATAACAGCTACTCCTACTTGCGCTTTGATAACCCCATTTGGATCTTTCATATCCAGGAGAGCTGCCGGTAAAGCATTAAAATTAGCCGCCATTGGAGTCAATAAGGTTCCACAGCAACCTGCCGTCATTGCTAGAGCAGCGGCTACGATTGGATCAGCTCCCAAGGCAAATACAAAGGGAACACCAATTCCAGCAGTAATAACTGTGAAAGCAGCAAATGCATTCCCCATTATCATGGAGAATAGAACCATCCCAAGGACATAAGCTACCACTCCCATAAAACGACTACCCGAAGGCACTAGACCGCTTATCAAATGCGAAATCAAATCTCCAACACCTGCCACGGTAAAAATTGCCCCCAAAGCACCTAAAAGCTGAGGCACAATCCCACTGGTTGAAACTTGCTGAACCATGCGATTATTTTCTGCTAACAAACTTCTAGGAGAACTCTTAGTAATCAATAAAAGAGAGATGGTTGCGAAAAATGCAGCAAGGCTGATAGCAATCTTACTAAACTCAGGAATTATTTTTGCTAATAACAAAGCAATCAAAGCCATTAACATGACTGGAATAAAAATTTTATTCTTTAGTCGTTTAGCTTCAATATTTGCCTTGACTTCATCCAGAGACGGTAAGGTGCCGATACGAACCTGTTTAAAGAGAGTTAGCAGGGCTAATAGCACTACGATAACTCCAATACAGACAGAAGGTAGATAGGAACCACCGATAAAACTGATGCCCAATAAAGCCCAAAACCCAGCCGTTCCAAAGCGAACTGGGTTTGTTTTATCTTTATAGCTACAATAAGCTGTATGAAGGAATTGACAACCAATCACAATATAGGGTCAACTCTAATAACTGTCTTGCTAGATTGGTCATTCTTCTTTCCCTTTACTAACCTTATTTGCTAGCAGTTTTCTATCAAACAGGTAATTGTAAATCCCAACTATAAATAGGGCAATTCCTGCAACTATAAGCGAAGCTGAAGCAATTCCTGCATAATTACTTTCGTAACCTAATTGGTCCAGTGTGCCCCCTATCAAGAGGACACCACCTGCACCAACGAAAGTGTTTTGAGCAAAGAAATTTGCGAAATTATCATTTGCTGCTGCACGCGCTTTTAGCGCTTCGCTCTCCTGCTCCGTTAATTTTCTACCTAATTGAGACTCTGCTGCTGCTTGTCCCATGGGTTGAACCAAAGGCCTTACAAACTGCGGATGTCCTCCAAGACGAATGGCAAAGAAACCATCGAGTTCCCGAAAAAAGAAATACACTGTATAAAAACTTCCAACTGTTAGTCCCTTTATCTTTTGAATCAAGTCAATCGAACGTTGCTTGAGGCCAAAAGTTTCAGATAAACCTACTAGTGGCAAGGTTACCATAAAAATCGTCAGAACTCGTTGATTACTAAATTCTTTTCCCAAAATTTTCAAGAACTCAACAAGAGAAACTCCAGAAACTAGAGCGGTAACTAAACTAGCTAAGACTACCGTTGCAATGGTATCTAATTTATAGATAAAACCAATCACAATGATAACTATCCCTATTAGTTTAATCCATTCCATATAGGCCCCTTTATTCCAAAAGTACTAGTCTGTTTTTATTTGACATGACTTTTCTAATTCTTTTTGATATTTATTGTTTGACTCAATTTTTTTCTTTTTGCCATTTTTTTCAAGAGCTGCTTGATATTCTTTAGCAGATACAATCTCTTTTTGCAATTTCATCCCCTTGAAGATGTATGGATCACCCTTAATACCAACTTGTGAGTATGGTTTAGAGAAAGGAACAATGTTGCTGACAACTGGTGAACCACCTGATGAAGCTGTTGGCATCAAGAGAGAACTATCAGTGAGCCACGCTTGAGCTTTAGCATATTTTTCATATCTCTTGTCCAAGTCGCTTGTCTCAGAAACTGCATCATCCAAGAGTTTCTTATATTCGTCCAAACCTAGTTGAGCTACTACTTCCTTGTCTTTTCCTTTAGTGATACCAAGGTGTTTCATAGCAGAACCGGTCTTAGGATCCATGATATTGAGATAACTTGCTGGATCTTGGTAGCTTGGAGCCCATCCAGTACTGTTCAAGTCATAGTCTTTTTGAGCAGGAACACGTGCTTGAGATGTAATGCTTTCCTTCTCGTTATCAGTCATTTGAAGAACATCGATCACGACATTTTCAGAACCAAGTGTTGACTCGATTGATTGTTTAAAGGAATTGCTTTGTTGAACAGCAATTGTATCTGTTTGCTCAACTGGAACATCCAAGTGAATTGGGAAGGTTACACCTTTTGCTTCCAATTCTTTCTTAGCTTTTTCAAATGAAGCTTTGGCTTTGTCAGGATTGTAGATGGTATCTTTTCCGTCAACGAGCTCAACACCTTTCCATTGGTCTCCATAGTTGACCAATTCTTTTTGAGCGATATCACCAAAGTTTTTACCACCAGATTGAACGAAATTGTCTGGTACTAGGCTATTACGAATAATCTTATCCGCACCATCTTCACCGTTGAGCTGGGCAGCATAAGAATGACGGTTGAAGGCAAAGTTGATTGCTTGACGGAAGTCCTTGTTCAACATTGCTTCTTTTGTAGAAGTTTTCTGTTCTTCACTTGTTTTCGCTGTCTTATTGAAAGATTGACGGTTTACGTTAAAGGTAAAGTAGTAACTAGTTGAATCTTGTGGACTGTATGTGATTTTATCTCCGTATTGTTCCAAAGTTGAGGCAAAGTTTGAGCTACTTGGGAAGAGACGAGCTGTTGTGTAAACACCTGAAGAGAAGCTACGGATCAAGGATTCTTGGTCTGAACCATCATAGTAAGTTAATTTAACTTTCTCGATTTTAACCTTCTCTTTATCCCAATAATTTGGATTCTTTTCATATTCGATTAAAGATTTTGAAGTCAATGTCTTCAAGATATATGGACCGTTATAAAGAATACCAGCTGGGCTGACCGTTCCGTAATTCTTACCTGATGCTTTGAGGAATTCTTCATTTACTGGCAACATAGTTGCTGAAGTTACTTTTGAATTCCAGAAAGTTTCAGGTGCGTTTAGAGTGTACTCAACAGTATAATCATCTACTGCCTTAACTCCAACTGTTGAGAAGTCGTTAGTCTCACCAGTCATATATTCATTCAAGCCCTTGATTGAGTTTTGAATAAGAGTGACACCGTCTGATTTGCCATCTGCTACGTGTTTCAACCCTGTAACAAAGTCATGCGCAGTTACTTCAGCGTATTCTTCACCCTCTGAAGTATACCATTTAACCCCTTTACGAAGTTTATAAGTATAAGTCAAACCGTCTTGTGAGACACTCCAGTCTTCAGCTAGTGAAGGAATCAAATTCCCATATTCGTCGTTTTCCAACAATCCATCAACGACGTTACCGATGATATCCGTTGTTGAAGTACGAGTTGCGACACTGTAGTCCAAAGATGATGGGTCTACTCCATAGACATAAGAGAAAGTTGTAGGCGCATCTGCTTCCTTGTCAGCTTTCCCACAAGCTACAAGAAGAACTGCTGTACTCAGGACCACTCCTGCTGTTAACATCCACTTTTTCGTTTTCATAAAGAACTCCTTTAATAATTTTTAATCTACTTTTACAATCCAACCTTCTGGCGCTTCAATGTCACCAAATTGGATACCTGTCAATTCATCGTATAGTTTACGAGTTACTGGACCAACCTCTGTTTCACTGTAGAACACATGGAAGTCATCACCGTGTTGGATTCCCCCAATAGGTGAGATAACTGCCGCAGTACCGCAGGCACCTGCTTCTACAAATCGATCCAAACTATCAATTGGTACATCCCCCTCAACAGGTTTCAAGCCCAAACGATGCTCTGCCAAGTAAAGCAATGAGTACTTGGTAATTGATGGCAAGATTGATGGACTCAATGGGGTTACAAACTCATTATCAGCTGTAATTCCAAAGAAGTTTGCTGAACCAACTTCTTCAATCTTGGTGTGAGTTGATGGGTCAAGATAAATAACATCTGAGAAATGACGGGATTTAGCCATTTTTCCTGGCAAAAGACTAGCTGCATAGTTCCCGCCGACCTTGGCAGCCCCTGTTCCATTTGGTGCAGCACGGTCATACTCATCTTGAATCAAGAAGTTTGTTGGAACCAATCCACCCTTAAAGTAATTTCCAACTGGCATCGCAAAGATGGTAAAAATATACTCCTCAGCTGGTTTTACCCCAATGATATCTCCAACACCAATCAAGAGTGGACGAAGGTAAAGGGTTCCACCAGTTCCATAAGGTGGTACATATTCCTCATTAGCACGAACAACGGCTTTACAAGCCTCTACAAACATTTCTGTTGGAACTTGTGGCATCAAGAGACGATCACAGGTACGTTGCAGACGTTTAGCATTTTCATCTGGACGGAAGAGTTGAATACTGCCATCCTTTGTACGATAGGCTTTCAATCCTTCAAATGCTTGTTGTCCATAGTGAAGGCTTGGAGATGATTCTGAGATATGCAAGGTTGCATCTTCTGTCAATTCTCCTTGAGCCCATTGTCCATCTTTAAAATAAGCGATATAACGATAAGGTAGTTTCATATAGGAAAAACCGAGATTTTCCCAATCGATCGTAACTGTCATGACAATCTCCTTTATTCTAATCAAGCTTTGTGTTCTATTCTACACTATTCTCCTAAAAAAATTCAAGTATTATTTGTAATTTTCTGAAAATTTTACTTATTAAAAATCAGTCACTAGGACCGATTTTTAATTTTCTTTGTCTTCTTTAAAGATTTCTTTGAGATAAGCATCAAAAACTTCTTCATCAGAAATGCTATCTGAGATAAAGCTTCCATTGCTTGTACGTTCTGATAGATTCAAATCTTGTAGGATTGATTCGTAAATCGTTCCATTATTTGATTGAATCACAAGTGTTTGTTCTCCATCTTCTACTTCTGTACTAAAGAGATCTCCAACAAATCCTTGTTCTGAGACCGCTCCAGCCAAGAATACGCGATGGGGTTTACTCTTTAATTCTCTCAAGACTTGAAGGCCACGATTGGCACGACTGGTTGCTGGAATTTCCTCTGTTGAAACACGTTTCAAGCTTCCACGTTGCGTTAAAAGATAGAAAGACGAAGTATTGCAGATAAAGGCTGCTTGTATCACATCATCTGCTTTGAGATTCATGGCTTTGACCCCTGCAGCTTTGGCACCGATAACTGGTACTTCTTCGATGTTAAAGCGGAGGGCATAACCGTTTCGACTGATCAACAGAACATCATCCAATTTAATCGGAGCTACTGCAACAATCTGGTCAGTATCGTCTTTCAACTTAGCGTACTTGACAGATTTAGAACGATAGGTTCTCCATGGAGAGAATTCTTTGCGTTCTACCCGTTTGATTTGTCCAAGTCGTGTTGCTTTGCAAAAATAAGTTGTCGCATCATCAAATTGATCAACAACTTCTACATAGAGCACTTCTTCATTGGTTTCAAAGTTTGTAATAGACTGGCTCAAATGCTCTCCGATATCCTTCCAACGAATATCTGCTAATTCATGGACTGGTCGGTAAATGACATTCCCAAGCGTTGTAAAAAAATTAAAAGGTGTTGAGTAGTTTTTGACAGATTGAACGAATAGCAATCGGTCATCATCCCGTTTACCAATTTCTTCTAAGGTTGAAGCTGCAAAGGAACGAGGGCTAGTCCGTTTGATATAACCTGCCTTAGTCACGCTAACGTAAGTATCTTCTTCAGCGATAAGGCTAGCTGTATCAATCTCAATGACTTTAGCTGTATCTTCTAAAGTACTCAATCGAGGTGTCGCAAATTTCTTCTTGACCTCACGGAGTTCTTTCTTCATGAGATTGTACATTGTACGTTCATCACCGATGATAGCTGCAAGCATAGCAATCTTTTCACGAAGTTCTGCTTCTTCTTCTTGCAAGACAACCACGTCTGTATTGGTCAAACGATACAATTGCAAGGTAACAATGGCCTCAGCCTGTTCTTCTGTAAAATCATAGCTGACCTTGAGGTTTTCCTTAGCGTCAGCCTTGTTCTCAGAAGCACGGATAAGGGCAATAACTTCATCCAGGATAGAGATGACACGAATCAAACCTTCCACGATATGGAGACGTTTTTCAGCCTTTTCCTTGTCAAAGCGAGAACGCGCCAAGATCACTTCACGACGGTGGGCAATATAGCTAGACAATATAGGCACAATTCCAACCTGACGAGGGGTGAAATTGTCAATCGCAACCATATTGAAATTGTAGTTGATTTGTAGGTCAGTATACTTGAAAAAGGTAGTTGAGAACGAGCTCCGTGTTCGCATCTTTCTTGAGTTCAATTGCGATACGAAGACCATCACGGTCAGACTCATCCCGAACCTCAGCAATACCTGCCACCTTATTATTGACACGGACTTCATCAATCTTCTTGACTAAATTAGCCTTATTAATCTCATAGGGAATCTCAGTGATAACGATTTGTTCCTTACCACCTTTAAGTTTCTCAATTTCCGTCTTGGAACGAACAACCACGCGCCCCTTACCAGTTTCATAGGCCTTTTTTTAATCTCGTCACGACCTTGGATGATAGCTCCCGTAGGGAAATCTGGCCCAAGCAAGAATTCCATCAGCTTCTCAACCTTGGCAGTTGGATGATCAATCATGTAGACTGTCGCATCGATAACTTCAGCCAAATTATGCGGTGGAATATCCGTGGCATAACCAGCTGAAATCCCGGTCGAACCATTGACCAAAAGATTCGGAAAGGCTGCTGGTAAGACAGTTGGTTCTTTCTCCGTATCGTCAAAGTTCCAAGCAAAAGGAACTGTCTTTTTCTCGATATCCTGAAGGAGATAGCCTGCAATCTCTGACAAACGTGCTTCAGTATAACGCATAGCCGCAGGCGGATCTCCGTCCATAGAACCATTGTTACCGTGCATTTCAACCAGAATCTCACGGTTTTTCCAATCCTGAGACATACGGACCATGGCATCATAGATAGAAGAATCTCCGTGTGGGTGAAAATTACCCATGATGTTACCGACTGACTTAGCCGACTTACGGTAGCTCTTGTCAAAAGTATTGCCATCCTTATTCATCGAATAAAGAATACGGCGTTGAACCGGCTTCAAGCCATCACGAATATCTGGCAAAGCACGATCTTGAATAATGTACTTGGAGTAGCGACCAAAGCGCTCTCCCATGATGTCCTCCAAGGACATATTTTGAATGTTACTCATATAGGATACAAAGCCCGTAAAATGCAAAGTGAAAATAGGAAATTCTTACAGTGAGCGATGCTCACAAGAGAATTTATCTTTTTCACACAGCATTTAGGGCGTGTTCAACTCCTTTCAAAGAATGTAGAGTAGTTTTTTTATAGACGAAGGTATTCAGTTACTTTATATAACTAAACTATCCTTTCTGTAGTTTAAAATACATTTTAAAAAATGCATCAGGAGTTTTCACACAGCATTTAGGGCGTGTTCAACTCCTTTCAAGTTTTTATATAAGTGGACTAGGTTGTAACGAAAAAAACGATTTATCTTTTTTTACACCGTTTAGTCCGTGTTCAGTTTTTACATGCAAGTTGAAAAGAATGATCTCACAGAAATAGACGTGTTTGGATAATAAAAAAATAGATTATTCATATTCTTGTTTTTAATGCATCCTTAACTTCTTCTTTTAACGAATCAAAAAAAATACTTTTTTTAATTTTAATCACTTCATCTACAACAGAATTGTCTAAATAGAAAACTCTACCAGTCTGTTGTTCATGAAGTTTTTTTAATAAATCCTTTTTATTTGGCCAAAATAAGTTTTTCTTCTTTGCTGGAATGAATGCTTTATGTCCAGTGAACGGTAAAGTGAAACTTTGACCTTTTTTTAAATGACTTATTAATTATCGTTAAGGTAGCAAAGCCCATAACCTCTTCACCGAGCACAACAACAATGAATGGTCTAATATCATATTCATTTCCTTGATTGGAATAATAACAATACTCTTTAGAAATATTATATTTATATTTCTTACCTTCAATTTCTGTCGAGTTAAATTTTTAGAACTCGTAAATTATCAGGTTGCAAACCATGACTAGAAGTATTTAACTCAATCTTATTATCATCCTCTGAATAAATCAAATAGACTGTTGGATCATCTCCAAAATCACCTTCAAATTCAAAAGACTGAAACAAATAATAATTATATCTATAGTCATTTCTTGAAGTAATGGTCATTTTAGAAATCACAGGGGAGTAATTACCAAATTGTCTATTTTTCGATTTTTTTGAATATATGCTAGTTGAGTATCATGTTTAATATTATTTTTTTAAAACCAAATTCTTGCAATTGTTTTTAAGAGTTCCTCTATTGAGGATAATATTTCAGAATTCGACACTTTATTTGATGTGTTAACAATATTTGCAAAAAAACAGCGGTATCTGACTGAGAAAACTGAGACATTTTTTTCTAACTAAGTCAATCAATTTTTTTATCTAGCTCATCCATCAAACTAATTGAAAAAAACTTTTTATTGAAAGTCTGAGGATACTGATCCTCCAAAGCGTTTTTAAAATCATCATAAGTCGCAAACTTGCTTTCCAAGTGATATTCAATCATCAAAATTTCTTCAACAATATGATTTGTCTCCCAAAAATCTTAAAAACCTCTTCAAAATACGGATTATCTTTATGACGATCTATCATATAATCTCGATAATCTTCGATAAGTTTTTTTAAACTCTTTTTATCAGCCTTCTCTTGCAAAACCTAATGAATCATAAAATTGATTCCAAGAAAAAAATCCGCTATTTTTACCAAACAAATATGAAGTAATTCCTAAATCTAAAAAAACATTATAATCCTCCGAAATGTTACTAAATGGCTTCATCCTTATCAATGGAATTCTAATCTACTACATTTAAGCATCTTCTTTCCTCAGCATACTGAATCATCTTCTCAGCCACTTCCTTATCGTAATCAAATCCCATCTTTTGAGCAAGGAACTGAGCCTCTTGGTGGAAAAAAAGTTGCATCGTAGCAAATAAAGACTGAGTGATTTTGTCTAAACTTGAAAAATCCAGCAGATTTGAGAATTCCTTCTCTTTCTCAGCAGGCAAGTAGCTAAAGAGGTACTTGTAATTCTTGCCAACATCAACCGTCCCCCTATTACTTGCTACCTGCCAAGTCAATACCTTCAAGAGTTCTTGGTGACAAATCCCATAGAGATGGTCAGTAGCGTAGAGTAGTTGCTTGCGAGAGATTCCTTTGACCACATAAGCTGACACCCACCAAAATTCATTGCAGGCTTTTTTAAAATCCGTCTCACTAGCTGGATGTATCCAGAAACGATCTGGACTGGAAGAATAGGACTCAAACAAACCCTTATCATCTACTAAAACTGTGAAGCCAGCCTCGCTATCCACCCATTCGTTGATGTCTTCTTTAGGGCAGAGGGTTAGATCAATGCGATTCCCATCTTCAAAAAGCATGAGAAATAAACGGCGATGTCCAAGAGTCACCTCTTGCTCTACGATACGTTTGCCGAACTGGTCCAGCCAAGATAGATTGCTTGTCAAATTATCCAAATCATCCACAATATAGACCACATCATAGTCTTGAAATTCATCTGTTTGAATATTTTGGTTTGTACGCGAACCAGATAGAGCCACAGCATCAACCTGTAACTTTTTAGCAATTTGTAAAATCAGGTCAAGCATTTCCTGGTCAGTTCTCATGTGGTTCATCCTCAGTTGCCTCTAAGTTCTGAATAACAGCATCTTCATTTATTTGCTTAAGAAGCTTCTGAACTCTTTTTCTTTCAAGCTCTCCGACCAAGAATTGAATGATAAAACTAATACCAAAAATTGGTAATAGCAAAATAATTCCCATTTCTTGCGCCAACATTATAAATAGTAGGTTCATACCTGATAAGATTGCTAAAAAAACCAGGCATTTATCTTAAGAAGTTTTTGAGTAACTACTAGGATAATATCTGAGATGTCTGGTACTTTTATAAATAGCTGTAAGACTGAATGCTAAGCTAGCTGATGTGAAAATATAAAAGTCAAAAACATAAAAGAGCAAACCTGCATAAGGATTGGGTCTTAAAGGATTATCAAATAAAAAGACACAGGTAGTTAATATGGTTAATAGTAAAAATTCAAGATAGAGACTTTTGCTCAGGTTTACCTTGTTTGGCAATTATATACATAATTGCACCTAAAAGCTAAGACTATGAAAAGAAATGAACTATCAAACAATAAACTGATCATGATTTATACCTCTTTTAAAGAGCTAAGATTATGAAAAAAAGATTTCTTTAAAACACTGTTGCTTCTTCCAGTGTAAACTTGACATTATCCTCAATCCACTTACGACGTGGTTCAACCTTGTCACCCATGAGGACATTGACGCGACGTTCTGCGCGTGCTAAATCTTCAATCGTAACACGAATGAGGGTACGGGTTTCTGGATTCATAGTTGTTTCCCAGAGTTGGTCCGCATTCATCTCACCAAGCCCCTTGTAGCGTTGGAGGGTAGCGCCTTTACCGAACTGCCTACGTAGTTCCTCTAGTTCACCATCCGTCCAAGCATAAGCCACTTCTTCTTTCTTGCCTTTGCCTTTAGACATCTTGTAAAGAGGCGGAAGGGCGATATAGACATGTCCTGCTTCAACTAGCGGACGCATATAGCGATAAAAGAAGGTTAAGAGAAGAGTTTGAATGTGGGCACCGTCGGTATCCGCATCGGTCATGATAATGATCTTGTCATAGTTGGCATCTTCAAGGGAGAAGTCTGCCCCCACACCAGCACCAATGGTATAAATCATGGTATTGATTTCTTCATTTTTGAGGATATCCGCCATCTTAGCCTTGGCTGTATTAATAACCTTACCTCGAAGAGGTAAGATAGCCTGGAACTTGCGGTCACGGCCTTGCTTAGCAGAACCACCGGCAGAGTCCCCTTCGACCAGGTAGAGTTCGTTCTTAGCTGGATTTTTAGACTGGGCTGGGGTTAATTTCCCAGAAAGCAATCCCTTGTCTTTCTTATTCTTCTTGCCATTTCGGCTCTCATCACGCGCTTTTCGTGCTGCTTCACGGGCATCACGCGCCTTGATTGCTTTACGAATCAGATTTGAAGCTAATTCTCCATTTTCCATGAGGAAGAAAGTTAACTTATCAGCTACAATTCCATCTACAACAGGACGAGCAAGCGGACTTCCAAGTTTATCCTTAGTCTGTCCCTCAAACTGCAAATGTTCTTCAGGAACGAGAATTGATAGAACTGCTGCTAATCCTTCACGGTAATCTGAACCTTCTAGGTTTTTTTATCTTTTTCTTTGAGAAGGCCAGTTTTTTTCGCGCATAGTCGTTCATAACTTTGGTAATGGCAGACTTGAGTCCTGTCTCATGCGTTCCACCGTCCTTAGTGCGAACGTTATTGACAAAGGACAGGATGTTATCTGAAAATCCATCGTTATACTGAAGGGCTACTTCCACTTGGAAACCATTATCTTCCCCTTCAAAGTATAGGACAGGCGTCAAGGTTTCCTTGTCTTCATTGAGGTAAGAAACAAAGTCCTGCACCCCATTCTCATAATGGAATTCAATTGCTTCGTCTGTTCGCTTATCCGTTAATGACAAGGTTACATTTTTCAAGAGGAAGGCTGACTCATTGAGACGCTCTGAAATGGTATTGTATTTAAAGTCTGTCGTAGAAAAGATACTAGCATCCGGCATAAAGGTCACTTTGGTACCTGTTTTAGACTTAGGTGCAGTTCCAACCTTTTCAAGAGTTGTTACTGGTTTCCCACCATTTTCAAAGCGTTGTTTGTAAACAGCCCCATCACGTGTAATTTCTACTTCGAGCCAACTAGAGAGGGCATTCACGACAGAAGAACCAACTCCGTGAAGACCACCAGAAGTCTTGTAGCCACCTTGACCGAATTTTCCTCCAGCGTGGAGAATGGTAAAAATAACCTCAACCGTTGGAATCCCCATAGCGTGCATACCAGTTGGCATCCCACGCCCATGGTCTTGAACCGTTAAACTACCGTCTTTATTAATCGTTACATCAATACGATCACCAAATCCAGATAAGGCTTCATCGACTGCATTATCGACAATTTCCCATACTAGGTGATGGAGACCAGCACCGTCAGTCGATCCGATATACATCCCTGGACGTTTACGGACCGCATCCAACCCTTCTAGCACCTGAATGGCGTCATCATTATAATTGTTAATATTGATTTCCTTTTTTGACACAAGGAACCTCCTATTTGTTCATCTTTTCTATTTTACAGGTTTTCTAAGGATTTTGCAAAATTTTCAAGTTAAAAGCCTATTCACAAGTCCTATTTAGTAAAAAAATCACTCATTTCCACCCTAAAAAAAGAAACCAAGACGAGAGTCTCAGTTTTCTTTTCCTTTAACTTGGCTTGTTGCTATATCTTCACCAAACCATTTCTGGCTAATTTCTTGGAATTTTCCTTCTTGATAGAGTTCCACAAAAGCCTTATTCAAATTGGCTAATAAGATTTTATCTGCTGGTCTTACTCCGACTGCAAAAGACTCACTCTCAAAACCAGCTGGGAAAATCTCATACTGGTCTAATATCCCTTCCGTTTTAAGATAATAATTGGCATAAACACGGTCAATTAAAAGAGCATCAATCCGATCATTTTGCAAGTCAATCAAGGCTTCATTAAAGCTCTGATACTGGTTTGCTTTTTGATCTTTTACGATATTTTTCAAGAGGTCAGGTTGAGCTTCAAAGTCCAGATAACCCGAAGAACCTGCCTGAGCACCCAAAATCTTACCTGCCATATCAGACACTGATTGGATATTTTGCGATTTTTTAGAGACGAGAACTTGCTGATTTTCCATGTAAGGAATGGTAAAAGCTACCTTCTCACGACGTTCATCTGTCGCAGAATAACCATTCCAAATAGCATCAATGGTCCCATTTTGAAGCTCTGTTTCCTTCATATCCCAATCAATCGGTTGAAATTGAACCTTAAAGCCAAGTTTCTCAGAAACAGCTTGGGCTAAATCAATATCAAATCCAACATATTGCCCATTCTTTTCTTCAAAACCCATAGGAACAAAGGTATTGTCAAATCCGATGGTTATTGTTCCTTGTTGTTGGTATTTATCCCAATTATCGACTTTGGGATCACTAGCTTTTTGTGTGCATCCTACCAGGAAAAAGGCCAGAAAGAATACCAAAACAAGGCTGATTTTCTTTCGATTCATAGACACCTCCTACTTAGGCTCTACTTTGAGAATCTGGTCAGCAATATTTTCTGCAAACTGGAGATCGTGGGTTACGACAATTTGAGTCATGCCTAATTCTCGATTTTGTAAAATCAGTTTTTCAACTTCGAGACGCAACTCTGGATCAAGGGCAGAAGTTGGTTCATCATATCCAATCACTTCTGGATCTATCATCATTGCACGTGCTAAGGCAACCCGTTGCTTTTGACCACCAGATAATGAGTATGGATAAGCATCTGCGTGAGCTTCGAGCCCTAGACGAGCGAGTAAGTCAGCCGCCTTCTTCTTTGCGTCTACTTCAGACATTCCCATAGTCTTAATAGGTGACAAGATCAAGTTCTCCATAACGGATAAGTGAGGAAAGCTGAAAATCTTGAAAAACAAAACCTAACAAGTGACGCTTCTCAAGTTCATCCAGAGGTAGGGATTCTCCATTATAAAAGATCTCTCCTGAATCAATCGTTTCTAGTCCAGCTAACATTCTGAGCAAGGTAGTCTTCCCACCACCAGATGGACCAACAATAGCTAAAATCTGCTTTTCAGGAATTGTTAAACTGAAATTGGATAAAATTTCTTTTTTTCCAAATTTTTTGCTGATATTTCTTAACTCTAACATGGATAACCTCCTATCTATAGTAGCTGAATTTTTTCTCAAGTTTCTTAGCTAAAATTGTAACGATACCAATCATAAGCAGATAAATAGCTCCTGCTAGAAACATTGGAATCAAGCTAGCATCACGATTGGCAGCGGTTCGACTAGCTAGGATTAAATCTGAAATACCGAGCGCATAGACCAGAGAAGTATCCTTAACCAAACTCATAACCTCGTTAAATACACTTGGTAGGACAATCTTGGTCACCTGTGGCAAGATGATGTAGCGAACGGTATCGATAGGTTTGAATTTCAAAACCTTAGCTGCTTCGTACTGCCCCTGAGGAATGGTTGCAATTCCTCCACGGAAAATTTCAGCAAAATAGGCTGCATAATTAAGCGTGAAGGCAATAATCGCTGCAGGCACACGATCTAAACGAATCCCAATATTTGGAAGGACATAATAAATAAAAATTAGTTGCAAGAGCAAGGGTGTCCCGCGCATCACCCAGATATAGATATCAATCATGTAATGGAGGGGTTTCCAATGGACCTGTAAGCAAAAGGCAACCAAAATACCTAGAGGGATTGAAAAGAGCAAGACCAGTGCAAAAAAACTTGTAAAGTCATTGTAGCACCGCTCAATAAACTTGGTAATATCTCGAATAAGTAAGACATATTCCACCTCCTAAAAATAATTGTTCCTATTATAGCATAAATAAACACAAAAATCAAGGATTTTTCAGAATTTTTCCATGTATTTTTTTAAAACTTTAGCCTTAATTTCCGAACAATAGTGTTCATGAGAAAAATTTTTCTACTTACATAAAGTATCAGATGTCACAATTTGAGAAAAGATTCCTTTCCGTTTCTCTCCTATTTCATGGTATAATAGAAGCATGATAACAATAGTATTATTAATTTTAGCTTATTTATTGGGTTCTATCCCTTCAGGACTGTGGATTGGGCAAATCTTCTTTAAGATCAATCTAAGAGAACATGGTTCAGGTAATACTGGAACGACCAATACCTTTCGTATTTTAGGTAAGAAAGCGGGTATGGCAACCTTCGTGATTGACTTTTTCAAAGGAACCATCGCAACCTTGCTTCCATTTATCTTTCATGTTCAAGGTGTTTCACCTCTAGTCTTTGGCCTTTTAGCTGTAATTGGGCATACCTTCCCAGTATTTGCAGGCTTTAAAGGAGGAAAGGCTGTCGCAACTAGTGCTGGAGTCATTTTCGGATTTGCTCCTCTATTTTGCCTCTATCTAGCAATTGTCTTCTTTGGAACTCTTTATCTAGGCAGTATGATTTCTCTCTCTAGTGTTACTGCTGCCCTTGCTGCTGTACTTGGGGTGATTCTCTTTCCGCTTATCGGTTTCCTACTTCCAAGTTACGATTTATTATTTGTAGTGATTATCCTAGCCCTCGCAAGCTTAATTATCATTCGCCATAAGGATAACATCAATCGTATTCGTAATAAAACAGAAAATCTTGTTCCCTGGGGCTTAAACCTCACACACCAAGAACCTAAACAATAAAACGTCAGTCTCAAACTGACGCTTTTTTGTTTATTTAGATTTGATATAGTTGATACCATCTGCCTTCGGTGCAACTGCTTTACCAAAGAAGGCTGCTAGAACGACGATGGTCAAGAGATATGGTGCAATTTGCAAGTAAACGGCTGGAACTCCTTGCAAGAATGGAAGTTGAGAACCGATAACTGCCAAACTTTGTGATAATCCGAAGAAGAGACTTGAAAGCATAGCTCCAACAGGATTCCACTTACCGAAAATCATAGCAGCAAGTGCGATAAATCCAGGTCCAACGATGGTTGTAACTGAGAAGTTAACGGAAATTGACTGAGCGTAGATAGCTCCACCGATTCCTCCAAGGAAACCTGAAATCACAACTCCAAGATATCTCATCTTGTAGACATTAATCCCCAAAGTATCTGCTGCTTGTGGATGTTCACCTACTGAACGGAGGCGAAGTCCAAAGCGAGTTTTAAAGAGGACAAACCATGCTAAGAATGAGAAGGCAATTGCTAGGTAACCAAGTAAACTTGTTGACTTGAAGAAGATATCTCCGATAACTGGGATATTAGCCAAAAGAGGGAAATCAAAACGTCCAAAAGTTTGCGTTAAGTTATCCGTTTGTCCCTTGTTATAAAGCACTTTAACTAAGAAAACAGCCAAGGCTGGCGCCATCAAGTTAAGTACGGTACCACTGACAACATGGTCAGCACGGAAATGAACTGTAGCCACTGCGTGAATGAGAGAGAAGATAGCTCCAACTAATCCACCAACTAGCAAAGCCAACCAAGGAGTTAATGCTCCCAAATCTTGTGCAAATTCAAGATTAAACACAACTCCAGAAAAGGCACCCATAACCATGATTCCTTCAAGACCAACGTTAACAACTCCACCACGTTCAGAGAAAACTCCTCCGATACTTGTGAAAAATAAGTGGTGCTGAATAAATCAACATTGAAGAAACCATAAGGGTTAACATTGTTGTAATCGACATCCTTATTTACCTCCTTTAAGTTGTTTTCTTGGTTTGACAAAGCGCTCGATGATGTAGTGAACGCTGACAAAGAAGATAATTGAGGCTGTAACGATACTTACAAGCTCAGATGGTACTTGTGCAGCATTCATACCAGGGGCTCCAACTTGAAGCACTCCGAACAAGAAGGCTGCAAAGAGAATTCCAATTGGTGAGTTTGCAGCAAGTAGACTGACCGCCATACCATTAAATCCGATTGCCAACGATGAACCTTGAACATAGACGTTTTGGAAGGTACCAAGTCCTTCTACCGCTCCACCTAGACCTGCAAGAGCACCTGAGATAATCATTGATAGAATAATGGTGCGTTTAGCTGAAATACCTGCGTATTCAGAAGCATTTGGATTGAGGCCAACTGCACGGATTTCAAAACCGAGAGTTGTCTTCTTAAGCAAGAACCAAATAACTGCAACTGCAATGATGGCAAAGAAAATCCCAATATTCATACGAGAGTTTCCTGTTAACTCAGCAAGCCAAGGTGTTTGATAAGTTGCGTTTGCACTTACTCGGATTGATGAGTCTGTACTTTGCATGATATCTTTAGGGAAAGAGTGGATAAAGGCATTACTTGTATAGAGAACAATGTAGTTCATCATGATGGTTACGATGACTTCAGATGTTCCAAGATAGGCTCTTAAAATACCAGGAATGGCACCAACGATTCCTCCAGCCACTAACGCAATGACAACTGTCGCAAGAATCAACAATGGACGTGGCAAATCTGGATTTGAAAGAGCGAACCAGCCACTCATAACCCAACCAGCGAGTGCTTGTCCTGGAAGCCCGACATTAAAGAAACCAGCACGACTCGCAACTGCAAATCCAAGAGCAATCAAAACTAATGGCCCCATGGCACGGAAGATTTCACCAATACCACGAACACTACCAAAGGCTGTGTAGAACAACTCTTCATAACCCCAAATAGCATCATAGCCAAAAATCCACATGACGATGGCTCCAAGCAAGATTCCAAGGATAACAGAAATCAAGGGAACCGAAATTTGTTGTAATTTTTTAGACATCACTCTTCTCCTTTTTCCAATTCACCACCAGCCATCAAGACACCAAGTTCTTGCTTGTTGGTTGTTTCTGGCGTTACAATCCCTTGAATCTTACCATCATGGATAACAGCGATTCTATCTGAGACGTTTAGAATCTCATCTAGTTCAAAGCTGACTACAAGGACAGCTTTCCCATTATCACGTTCTTGAATCAAGCGTTTGTGAATGTACTCAATGGCACCGACGTCCAAACCACGAGTTGGTTGGCTAACGATGAGGAGATCCGGATTTTCGATCAATCTCCCGAGCGATGATTGCTTTTTGTTGATTTCCTCCAGAAAGGGCAGAAGCTGGAACAATCTCACTAGCGAGCACGAACATCAAACTCCTGCATTAATTTTTTCGCATAGTCAATGATATTCGTATAATTTAAAATTCCCTTCTTGCTAAGAGGTTCTTTAAAGTAGGTTTGAAGAGCGATATTTTCAGAAATCATCATTTCCAAGACCAAACCATCACGGTGACGGTCTTCCGGAACGTGACCAACGCTCAGTTCAGTAATTTGACGTGGATGCAATCCTACAATGGACTGACCTTTCAATTCCACACTACCAGACTCAATCTTACGAAGTCCTGTGATAGCTTGGATCAATTCAGACTGACCATTTCCATCAATACCGGCAATTCCGACAATCTCACCAGCCCGAACATCGAGTGAAAGATTCTTAACAGCAGGAACGCCACGGTTTTCATGAACAACCAAGTCTTTGATGGAAAGAACGACTTCTTTAGGTTGAGGTGCTTGCTTCTCAGTTTTGAAGGAAACAGAACGTCCCACCATCATTTCTGCCAAGTTAGCATTAGTTGCACCAGCAATTTCAACGGTTTCGATAGACTTACCACGACGGATAACTGTAACACGATCAGATACTGCACGAATCTCATCCAACTTGTGGGTAATCAAGATAATTGATTTGCCTTCTTTGACCAAGTTCTTCATGATGGCCATCAACTCATCAATTTCTGATGGCGTCAAAACGGCAGTTGGTTCGTCAAAGATCAGAATATCGGCACCACGATAAAGTGTCTTCAATATTTCAACACGTTGTTGAGCACCAACAGAGATATCTGCTACTTTGGCAGAAGGATCCACAGCAAGACCATAACGCTCCGATAGTTCGTTAATTTCTCGAGTTGCTCGAGAAATATCTAGGACACCATTTTTGGTTAATTCACTTCCCAAAATGATATTTTCAGCAACTGTGAAAGCTTCAACCAACATAAAGTGCTGGTGAACCATCCCAATTCCTAAGCTAGCTGCTTTTGATGGCGAGTCTAATTTTACAACTTGACCGTTGACCACAATTTCACCACTAGTTGGTTCTAGAAGCCCTGCTAGCATGTTCATAAGAGTGGACTTTTCCAGCTCCATTTTTCTCCTAAAAGTGCATGGATTTCACCTTTTACGAAGTTCAAGGTTAATCTTGTCGTTAGCGACAAATTCACCGAAAACTTTGGTAATTTCACGCATCTCAATGACATTTTCGTGTGCCATGTGCTCTTCCTTTCAGAGTTTTATTTTATTTCAATAAAACCTGCTAAAGAGATTTAGCAAGCTCTATTGAGACAAAACAATTTGTCTCAATTCTTAAAGAAAGCGACTACAGTACTCCCCTAGAAATGACTTTTTATCTATTATTTTTTTCAGGAACATTGATCTCGCCATCTAGGATTTTAGCTTTTGCATCTTCAACAGCTTTTTTACCTTCTTCAGAAAGGTTAGTTGTTACTAGATCAACCCCTTTATCCTTCAATGAGTAAACGATCACTTGACCGCCAGGGAATTCACCTTTTTCAGCTTTGTTTGCGATATCTTGAACTGTTGTTCCGACTTGTTTCAAAGTAGAAGCAAGTACGAAGTTTGATTCTTTACCGTCTTTAGAAGTATATTTACCTTCGTCAACTTGGTCACGGTCTACACCGATAACCCAAACTTTTTTCGCCTTCGTTTTTGCTTTCATTCAAAGATTTAGCTTCTGAGAAGACACCTGCACCAGTACCACCAGTCGCTTGGTAGATTACGTCTGCACCTGCGACGTATTGAGTCTGAGCGATTGTTTTACCTTTAGCGAGCATCACCAAATGAACCAGCGTAGTCTACTTGTACTTTGATAGATGGGTCAACTGACTCAACACCAGCTTTGAAACCAGTCTGCGAAACGAGAAATAACTTCAGATTCCATACCACCTACAAAACCAACTTGTTTTTGTTTTTAGTAGTTTTAGTCTTGCTACACCTGCAAGGTAAAGTCGCTTCGTTATCAACAAATGTTACACTTGCTACGTTCTTTTTGATCTTTAATCACATCATCAATCAAAACATAGTTCAAGTCTGCATGTTCTTTCGTCGCTTCTTCAACTGCATTGTGAAGGGCAAAACCAACACCATAAATCAAGTTGTAGCTTCCTCTTTGCTTGGTTCAAGTTGTTAGCGTAGTCAGCTTCACTTGTTGATTGGAAGTATGTAGCCTTTATCTTTTTGCAAGATTGTGTTCTTTACCCCAAGCTTGAAGACCTTCCCAAGCTGATTGGTTAAATGATTTATCATCAACACCACCAGTATCTGTAACGATAGTCGCTTTAGTCTTCAAATCAGAAGATGAAGATCTTTGCGTTACGAGAAGAGCGATTACCACATGCGACAAGTCCAAATGTCGCTACTGCAACTAGACCAAGGCCTAGCCATTGTTTCTTGTTCATTACTGAACCTCCTAAATAAGATGCGCAACGAAGTTGCAAGTATGGATTGATTGGTCACAAGGACCCTTGTCACTCAGGGAGTGACGCAGACTAACTAATGCAAGTCTGTAAATGAGTATGGAAGTAATTCCCCGACCGTCATCTCGACCGTCGATTTATCTTTGGCAACTAATGTCACCTTTAGATCTTGTTCAAAAAATTCGACCATAACTTGGCGACAAGCTCCACATGGAGAAATAGGTTTCTCAGTTTGACCATAAACAATCAATTCTGAAAACTCCCGTTGTCCTTCAGAAACAGCTTTAAAAATGGCTGTTCTCTCACCACAGTTGGTCAAGGGGTAGCTAGCATTTTCAATATTGCATCCTGTATATACGCTTCCGTCCTTGGCAACCAAAACGGCACCGATTGGAAAGTGTGAATAGGGTACATAGGCATTTTTACTAGTCTCAATCGCTAAGTCAATCAACTCAGTAGTCGCCATCTGCTAACTCTCCTTTTAAGATTGCTACACCAGAAGATGTTCCAATACGAGTAGCTCCAGCTTCAACAAAGGCAACAGTATCTGCATAAGAACGAGCTCCGCCAGCAGCCTTAACCCCCATATCAGGTTCAACTGTCTGGCGCATTAATTTAACATCTGATAGGGTTGCTCCACCTGTTGAGAAGCCTGTTGACGTCTTGACAAAGTCTGCTCCTGCTTTCTGGGCTAGCTGGCAAGCCTGAACTTTTTCTTCATCAGTTAACAAACAAGCCTCAATAATAACCTTAACCAGTTTGTCTCCACTTGCTTCAACAACTGCTCGAATATCTGACTCAACTAAATCAGCATTCCCAGACTTGAGTGCTCCAACATTGATGACCATATCAATCTCATCAGCACCATTTTGGATAGCTTCTTTAGTTTCGAAGGCTTTAACAGCAGATGTTGTGGCTCCAAGAGGAAAGCCTACAACCGTACAAACCTTGACATCAGTATTTTCTAGACCAGATTTGGCATGAGCAACCCAGCACGGATTGACACAAACACTGGCAAAATCATAGTCTTTTGGCTTCAGATAACAAACGATCAATTTGTTCCACTGTTGCATCTTGCTTTAAAAGCGTATGATCAATGTATTTATTTAATTTCATTTCGGTTTTTCCTTAAATTAGGAGATGATTTTCGATAATTTCACGCGATTTTATCACTTCATCACTTATTTTAATTTTAACATATTTTTGGAAATCTGTAACTAGTTCCGGAGAAATTTTGCCATTTGTATATACTTTTGCAACAATTTCACCCTTTCTGACAAAGTCTCCAACTTTCTTCTCAAAAACAATCCCTGTCTCATAATCAAGAGCGTCTGTTTTCACTGCACGACCAGCACCCAATCTCATGGCAAAAAGACCAAACTCCATGGCTGGAAGTTCTGCGATAATACCCTCCTCTTGAGCAGGAATATCAACTATATGGTCAACTTTTACTGGACGATAGAGGTCTTCTATATCTCCTCCTTGAGCGCAACCATCTCTTCGAATTTCTGGAGCGCCTTACCATTTTCAAGATGTTGCCTTACTTCCTCAACAGTTTTTTCAACATTAGCTAAAGATAGCATAATCTGGGCTAACTCGCAGATAAAATGACTAATATCTTCACGTCCCTTACCTTGAAGAATTTCTAGTGCTTCTAGGATTTCCAAACGGTTTCCAATGGCACGTCCCAATGGTTGACTCATGTCTGTAATAACTGCTACTGTCTTACGACCTACAGCCTTACCAAGGTTTACCATGGTTTGAGCAAGTTGGCGTGCCTCGTCAACTGTTTTCATAAAGGCACCTTCACCCACTGTTACATCAAGTAAGATAGCATCAGCTCCAGCAGCAATTTTTTTACTCATGACCGAACTAGCAATCAAAGGAATCGTATCAACTGTCGCAGTGACATCTCGTAGTGCATAGAGAAGTTTATCCGCTTTAACTAATTGATCAGACTGGCCAATAACTGAAACCCCGATATTCTGAACTTGTTTGATAAATTCATCCTGACTTCGTTCAATCTGAAAACCTTTGATGGATTCCAATTTATCAATTGTACCACCCGTGTGGCCTAATCCCCTTCCGCTCATTTTAGCCACTGGGACATCAAAACTGGCTACCAAGGGTGCTAGGATTAAAGTTACCTTGTCACCGACACCACCCGTAGAGTGTTTATCAACCTTGACACCATCTATAGCAGACAAATCAAACTCCTGACCGGTCTTAACCATATTCATGGTTAAATCAGAAATTTCTCTCGTGGTCATTCCTTGGAAGTAAACTGCCATGGCAAATGCTGACATCTGATAGTCAGGAACAGCTCCTGCCACATAGCCTTCAATCAACCATTGAATCTCACTGGAGCTTAGTTCTTGGCCGTTTCTTTTTTTCTGGATTAGATCTACTGCTCTCATTCTTTCACACTTCTAAGGATATAATATCCCTTATCTTTCTTTACAACCTCACAATTGCCAAAAACTTCTTCCATCTTACTTTTGGCACTAGGAGCTCCTTGTTTTTTCTGGATAACGATTGTCAAATCTCCACCATCTACTAAAAAGTCTATACTTTTCTCGATGATTTCGTGGACTACTTGCTTGCCAGCGCGTATAGGTGGATTGGAAATGACATGGTCAAATTGTCCTTCTACCTGCTCATAAATATTAGACTGGAAGATAGTCGCTTGAACCTTGTTTTTTACTGCATTTTGCTGGGCTAAATCCAGGGCACGATTATTGATATCCACCATCGTTGCTTGGGCACCATATGCTTTAACCAAAGACAAACCTATCGGACCATAGCCACAACCAACATCAAGAATTTTTTCACCTTTTTCAATATCTAGACATCTTAACAACAACTGACTTCCAAAGTCAATCATTTTTTTACTAAAGACACCAGCATCTGTCAAAAAGGTCATCTTTTGCCCAAGTAGCTCAACTCTAAGCTCATGAACATCATGGGTCGCATCTGGATTTTCTGCATAATACATTTTTACTCATGATACTATTTTACCATAAAAAAATAAGTTATTTGTAAATCGTTTACAAAGGTATCAAGCCCTTAAATCACATTGTATTTTTCTCAAAAATAATATAAATTCGGATTAACATTAGGGACCTAGTAAAAAGCTCCCAACTGCCATGGTAATCGGAAAAGCAAAAATGCAAGCAAGACCAAAAAAGAAGAGCCAGCACTTTCTTTTAAAGAAAGCGAGCACAAGGTAGCCAAGACCTATGAGGGGCAATAAGATAAACAGAACAAAAGTGGTCCAGTTATAGCTCTGAGTTCCTATCGTAAAGGAGAAATTCACCCAGTTTGGTGATAATCATAAAAAAATAACAAATAGGCTGAACAATCCCAGCGCCTTTTCTCTTAATCCAGCTTTCATCTTAGCACCTCCTTTATAGGTTTTCCTCCTTATATTTTAACAAAGAAAGCGCTTTTTCTCAATCTCTATCAATTATTGGCAACGAATGACAAGTCATTGAGAGCTACAAGGTATCACAGTCAGGAAAAAACAACAAATTTATTGTCTATAATCAGATTCATTTTGATTACTATTGCTTTAACTTCAAATACTTAATTATCAACAGGATTCCCAACAAGATGTTTAGATAAAAGCCCAACTGATAAGTTTGTGTCAGGATTTCCAAACTTGTCCACAGGCGTATCAAATCTTCTATTGACATGCGAAATAAATAACCCTCTGTAGCAATCCACAAAATCAAAAATAGATAACTACCAGCAGCAAGGAATTTTGTCCAACCTTTCCTTAACAGCCATGCAAGGAGGAGTGAACAAATGAAAATAGTTGTTACAATGGCATAATCCATTAAAAATGTAAAACCGTAATAAATTTCCACAAAACGTCTACCATTATCCGCATTTACTCCTTTTTATAAAAAGGTAAAGCAAAACTTAAAATAAAACAGAGTTCTAATATGTAACTTTTTATGATTTTCATAGTACACCTCCTATAAGTTGTGAACTAAAAAGCCCCCTTTATTAGCTGATAAAATCAGGAGAAATCAGCTCCTATTTCATCAATAAATTGTTCATTCTCTATCTACTTATAGTATATACTACTGACTTATCACATCCAAGAAACCGCTTTATTTTTTTAGCTTTTTATGGTATGATAGACAAAATATCTAGGGGAAAACAAATGACCAACGAATTTTTACATTTTGAAAGGATAAACCGCGAAACTTGGCAATCCTTACATCGCAAAACAACTCCTCCCTTGACCGAGGAAGAGTTAGATTCTATTAAGAGTTTCAATGACCAGATTAGCCTTCAAGACGTTACAGATGTCTATCTGCCACTGGCACATCTGATTCAGATTTACAAACGTTCCAAAGAAGACCTTGCCTTTTCAAAAGGTATTTTCCTTCAAAGAGAGAGCAAAAAACAGCCCTTTATTATCGGAGTTTCTGGGAGTGTTGCTGTCGGTAAATCAACCACTAGTCGACTCTTGCAAATTTTGCTGTCTCGTATCGTTCCTGGAGCAAGTGTTGAACTAGTAACTACAGATGGTTTTTTATACCCAAATAGTGTCTTAATTGAGCAAGACATTCTCAACCGCAAGGGTTTTCCTGAGAGCTACGATATGGAAGCTTTGCTCAATTTTCTAGACCAACTCAAAAATGGTCAGGATGTTGATATACCTGTTTATTCCCATGAAATCTATGATATCGTCCCTGGTCGAAAACAACGAGTAGAAGCTGCTGATTTTGTCATTGTTGAGGGAATCAACGTATTCCAAAATCCTCATAATGCCCGTCTCTATATTACTGATTTCTTTGATTTTTCAATCTATGTCGACGCCGCTGTCGAAGACATTGAAAGTTGGTATTTGGATCGTTTCTTAAAACTTCTTAGCTTTGCTCAAGATGATCCAGGCAACTATTACTACCGTTTCACTCAACTTCCTCTTAGTGAAGTGAAGGATTTTGCCCACCAAGTTTGGACCAGTATCAACCTAACCAATCTCCAAAATTACATTGAACCGACACGAAATCGTGCAGAGGTCATTCTCCATAAATCTAAAAATCACGAAATTGATGAAATTTACTTAAAAAAATAATTTTCCCTTGTCAAAACGTAAGTTTTCAGATATAATGGTATAGTTAGTAAAAAAAATGGAGGTAAGAACATTGGCAAACATTAAATCAGCTATCAAAACGCGCTGAATTGAACGTTAAACAAAAACGAAAAGAACTCAGCTCAAAAAAATCAGCTATGCGTACTGCTATCAAAGCTTTTGAAGCAAACCCATCTGAAGAACTTTACCGTCTCGCCAGCTCAGCTATCGATAAAGCAGAAACTAAAGGTTTGATCCACAAAAACAAAGCTAGCCGTGATAAAGCACGTCTTGCGACTAAACTTGGTTAATCATTAACTGCATACAAAATGAGCTCCTCGGAGCTTTTTTTGTGCACATTTTCTGGAGGTTATTATGAAAATAGCTATCATTGGATATTCTGGATCAGGCAAATCTACTCTGGCAGAAAAACTGGCTAAGCACTACTCCATCCCCAAACTTCATATGGATACTCTCCAATTTCAACCTGGTTGGCAGGACAGTGACCGTGACTGGATGCTTAAGGAAATGGAGACTTTCCTTACCAAACACAAAGATTGGGTCATTGATGGCAACTACTCTTGGTGTTGCTATGAGGAAAGAATGGAGCAAGCTGACCAGATCATCTTTTTAAATTTCTCGGCTTGGACTTGTTTGCTAAGAGCCTTTAAGCGTTATTTAAAATATAGAGGAAAAGTCAGAGAAAGTATGGCTGCGGGATGTCCCGAGCAATTCAACTGGGAATTTATCCGTTGGATTCTCTGGGATGGACGAACTAAAAATGCTAAGGCAAGATACCAACACTTAAACAATACTTACCCAGAAAAGATGCGCATTCTCCATTCTCAAGCAGAGATTGATTGTTTTTTGCGATCTTTAAAAAAGTAAACAATATAGTAGCATTTCATTAAAATCAGCATGTACTGATTGACTAAAAAGGAAGATTTTTCATCCAGAAAATCTTCCTTTTTTCCTTCTATTCAACAATTAAAAATAACTCGAGCAATTTATAAATCAAATATAAGATTCCCGAGAAATGAAGAGAATCGTGTTCATAGTTTCTGAGTTCGTGATACAAAAACTGAAGGAAGTATAGTCCTACTTCTTTCAGTTTTTTATTGTTTCAATTTAGAAAACACTTCTCCAATCTTACCTTCGATAACTAAATCAGCTTGGCTGTCTTGAGGAGTGCTGGACTTGTTGATAACGACAAGATTTGAACCTGAAAAATAATTGATTAGGCTAGCTGCAGGATAAACGACTAAGGAAGTTCCACCAATGATCAATAAATCTGCTTGCTGAATGGCTCGAGCTGCTCGACTAAATACGTCCATATCTAGTGATTCCTCATAGGGTTACATCAGGTTTGACCACTTTACCACAATATAAACAATGAGGAACTGGACCTTCAAGTGCCAAAAAATCATCCAAATCATAAAAGTGATGACAGCCCAAACAGTAATTACGATCTGCACTACCATGCAGTTTCAAAACTTTCTGAGACCCCGCCATTTCATGCAAGCTATCGATATTTTGCGTCACAATCGCCTTTAATTTACCAGTCTTTTCCAAAAATGCTAGATAAATATGTGCTAAATTTGGCTTGGCATCTGGATAGACCAGATACTTTTTGTAGAAGTCAAAAAAATCCTCTGGATAGCGTTCAAACATGGTGCGTGAAACCAGTTGCTCGGCAGTAAAATGGCGCCCCAACTTAAGACTATAAACACCATCAGAACTTCGAAAATCAGGAATATTAGACTCTGTTGAAACCCCTGCACCACCGAAAAAGACAATTCTTTGACTTTTATCTATCAGTTCCTGTAATTGTTCAATCTTATCCATTTCACCCCTCCTTTAGTTTTTGTTCTAAAAAAGTTGAAAACCTTTAGCTTCTGTCAACCAGGCTTTCAACTTTATTTGATTATGATTTAGATATTAAACTGACTAGTCTCGGTTCTTTGACACAATTTGACGTTCTTCAAAGTCCTTATTCTCATCTATTTATAGGATTGAAGCAATGAACATGCTTATCATTTTGAGAACAAGAGTAATCTCATAAATGGAATCTGACTTTAGTCTGCAATCAAGGTCTCTAGACCAACCTTCATCATATCTGTGAAAGTATTTTGACGTTCCTCTGCAGTTGTATCCTCATCGGGATTAACTAAACTATCAGAAATCGTCATGATAGCAAGTGCATCCACATGGTGTTGGGCAGCAAGATAGTACAGCGCCGCTGCTTCCATTTCTACAGCCTTGACTCCCCATTTACCAAGTTCGATATTTTTTTCAAAGTAGTTTGAGTAGAAAACATCTGAAGACAAAACATTTCCGACGTGAGTGGTCATGCCAAGGTCTTTGGCAATATGGTAGGCTTTATCTAGCAAATCAAAGCTAGCGATTTGTGGAAAATCATATTGAGGCCAGTCATTGCGGATGATGTTTGAGTTGGTTGCAGCTGCTTGCGCCAAGACCAATTCACGGACATGAACATCCTCATTCAAAGAACCAGCAGTTCCGACACGGATCAATTTCTTCACACCGTAATCGACAATCAATTCACGCGCATAGATGGAGATTGATGGCATTCCCATCCCTGTTCCCATGACAGATACACGATGGCCCTTGTAAGTCCCAGTGTAACCAAACATGTTACGGACTTCGTTAAAGCAAACAGCATCTTCAAGGAAATTCTCAGCGATAAACTTCGCACGAAGAGGATCCCCAGGAAGAAGAATTTTATCAGCAATTTCACCCTGCTTAGCAGCAATATGGATAGACATAATTAAGATATAAAGGGCGACAGAGAACAAAGTAAAAATAGGAAACTGGCGACGCATTGTAAATGCTAGACAGTTTATCTTTTTTACACAGTTCTCCGCCCGTATTCAGTTCAGCTAATACGGTTAACCCATCCTTTCTTTTTTAATTGAGTAATTAGAAAATCTTTCCGCTCGTGTTCAAATTAGAACACACGCTCTACCTTTCTATAAGATACCAAGCCCGTAAAAAGCACAGTGAAAATAGGGGATTGACGCAGCAAGTACTGGACTTGCAAGGCAATCGATCTTTTTCACACAGCTTTAGGGCGAGGGTCAATGTAAGTTAGTTTTTGAAAGTTGAGGCGATTACGGGTTCAATTTCAAACCCGAACTCCCTTTCCTTTTCTTTCATTTTTATATTTATTTTGTTAATGAATCCAAAAATGCGTAAAGTTTTGCATTCATTTCTCGATAATCGTAATCACGAATGGCTTGAGGCTTTTGAACATAAGTCAATTTTTTGCTTTGTTCTTCCAAAACTTCTTCACCATCCGCAGCAATCAAGAGCTCTACTGCTTCTGGATCAAATTCCAAATGAGCTTGGAAGGCATAGTGTTTAGGACTAAAGCGAATAATCTGACGTGGACAACCTTGACTGGTCGCAAGGACGACAGCATCCTTTGTCAATCCTGGCATATCGCCATGCCAGTGTCCTGTATTTAGAGTCGGTCCAAGAACTTTGACATATTCATCTTTTAAACCAGCTTCAGTAAGTGTTATTGGATAAACACCAATCTCACGCTCTGGACTATGTTCATACTCTACGCCATAAGCAACAGACAAGAGCTGAGCACCAAGACAGACACCAACAATATAACAATCTGCCTTCATAGCCTTTTGAATCAGCTCAATCTCTGCATAAGGATCGTAGTATGGAAAAGCTTCTCGATCTTCATCTGGCGATTGAGGTCCTCCCATCACAATTAAGAAGTCAATCTCATCCACTGTCTCTGGTAAGGCTTCATTCTCATAGACTTTGGTCGTGGTCACTTGATGGCCACGCTCCTGCGCCCATTTTAGATAAGCGCCCGGCACTTCAAAGGTTTCATGCAGTACAAAATGTACCTTCATCGTTTCTTCTCCCATCTCTTTCGAATCACGTAAGACAGACCAGCCCAAGTACAAGCGGAATTGTCAAACTCAAGTTTGGCCTGTAAATCCAAGGCTCAGGGCAATGGCTGTCAGAGGAGCTTTTAAGGTCGTCCCTAAAAAGACGGTCGCTCCTAGTAACATCCCTAGAGCAGGATCTAGATGAATCCCAACTACAGTCAAAAGCAAGGTCACTAGATAGCCAGATCCAATCCCTAAGGCAAATGATGGTGTCAAGGTCCCCCATAAGCACCATTGCGCAAGAGGAGATAAACCAGAAACCCCTTCACTGCAAGAGCCAGTGGAAGATAAGGAATCGACTGGCTAGATAAGAGGGCTTGCGCTAGTACCTGGCCATTTCCCATAAAGATAGGAAAAAAGGCTACTAGGCTCCCCAGCACTAGAAAGGCTAGAGGAAGAGCCCAAAGAATCGTCCTATCCTTCCGCCGTTTGTGACTAGCCCGCTTAGCGAGGAAAGAAAAGACCAGAGCCAAGGGAGTGACCAAGAAAGCAATCACAACAGCCTGTATGAAACTGCTAGCCGACCATGAAACCGCAGATAGGTGATAAATGGCCTCCTGACCAACGATGGACTGAGCAACCCAGGTGGCCAGATAAGTGCTGGTCAAAACCAGTAGAAAGTTCTGCCAACTGTAGGCGAGTCCTAAGGTCTCAAAGACAAATAAGCTACTGGCAAAGGGGACTTGATAGACTGCTGCTAAACCAGCTCCAGCACCACAGGCGACCAAGACTTTTCGGTCTTTGAGAGCTAGTGAGAAGCCCTTCGCCAAGCGACCAGCTAGAAGAGCCCCGACCTCACGTGGAGCTCCTTCTTTTCCGACCGATGCACCTGCTCCGACAATCGCAACCTGCATTCCTGCATGAAGGAGGTGGGCTAAGGGTGCTGGTTGCCTGTCTCCAGCTAAATCAATTTGCTGGCGAATAGACAGAATCTTATAACGCTTTTGTAGGACATACCAGAAGCCAGTTGCCAAGCACCCTGTCACACATAAGACCAAAAATCTACGGAGACCTCCAGCTTCTTGAAATTGCTGGAGCAAATTCGACTTATCTTGGCCAAAAGCCAGCTCTTGCACCCCTTCTAGTAGATAATGACAGGCAATTCCGACCAGACCCGTCCCTATTCCTAATGATAAAGTGGCAAGAAGCACTCTCAGTCCATAGGGCATGCTTTGGAGTCGTACTTTCATCGGATTAGAGTTCAGCAAGAATCGCTTTTAACAATCCTTTGAAGTCGCCCTTAACTCGTTCGGTCACTTCTACTACTTCTTCATGGTTAAGCTCTTCTTGGAAACCAGCCGCAAAGTTGGTAATACATGAAATACCAAGAACTTTCAAACCAGAGTGAGCCGTAATGATGACTTCAGGAACAGTTGACATACCGACAGCATCTGCTCCTAAAGTCTTATATGCACGGATTTCAGCTGGAGTTTCATAAGTTGGGCCTGTCACACCGATATAAACCCCATCATCCAGTTTAATGCCCAATTTGTCTGCTACTTGATGTGCAGTCTCACGGTATTCTGGAGTGTAAGCTTTCGACATATCAGGGAAACGTGGACCAAAGTCATCCAAGTTTTCACCGATTAGAGGATTTTGTCCTGTCATATTGATATGGTCAGTGATAGCCATCAAAGTACCAGGACCAAAGCCGATACCACCAGCAGCGTTGGTCACAATCACACCTTCACATCCTAAAACTTTCATAACACGAACTGGGAAAGTAACGACTTCAAGAGGATTTCCTTCGTAGAAGTGGAAACGTCCTTGAAGGGCTAAAACTTTACGTCCTGCAAGCTCACCGTAAACCAATTTTCCAGCGTGTCCAACAACAGTAGAACGTCCCCAGTTTGGAATCTCAGCATAGTCTACCACAACTGGATTTTCGATTTCTTCAGCAAGTTCGCCAAGTCCTGATCCAAGAATCAAGCCGAACTCTGGTGCTTCTACTCCCTTTTCTTTTAAGAAAGCAGCTGTTTCATTGATTTTTGCTAATAATGTCATTGTCTGTCTCCTTCATAATCTTTTAAAAATTGACCGATTTTGTCAAAGGTTTTTGCATTTCGAATAGTAATATTACGATAGAAAGGCATCTTAAGCAGATACTTGTGATAGGCTGTTTTGGTATAGGTTTCTTCTGAGAATTTGCCCCAGAAGATTCCCAGTTTCCCGAAATGAAGCACTTCATCTACCAGTTCCATACTTTCGACTTTCTCGATGACTTGCTTGATATCCAGTCCCTCAGTATAAAAGAGAACATCCTTTCGAGCCATTTCTTGGAACCACCATTCCGGAAGAGTTCTAAGCTCCTCTTCGTAATCTTCTTGACTTAACAAGGAAAAAAATGTTGGATAAATGGATAATGCTTGTCAAAGAAAGCCTGTAAGATCTCCACTAGTTGAGTCTTCGATATACTTGTGTCAAAGAAAATATTGCCACTATTGATGTAGGTTTCAACATTTTCCAATCCCAACTCTGTCAATTCTTGACGAAGCTGGGCCATGACCACCTTATGTTTCCCACCGACATTGATCCCTCTAACCAGTAATGCCAAGCGAGTCATCTTAAACCAATTTATCTAAGAAGCTTTCACCAATCATAGCTTTATCAACGCCAAAGTTATCAGCGATTGTCGCAGAAATATCAGCAAAATGACCGATTGGTAGGTGTCCATTTCCTTTTAGTGATGGGCTGTAGGCCAAAAGTGGAATGTATTCACGAGTATGGTCTGTACCTGCATAAGTAGGGTCATTACCATGATCGGCAGTAATCATGAGTAGATCATCTTCTCTCATAGTAGCGATAAGCTCTGGCAAACGTTCATCAAACTCATGCAAGCAATCACGGTAACCATGCGGATCACGGCGGTGACCGTAAAGTGCATCAAAGTCGACCAAGTTAGTAAATGAAAATCCTTTTTCAAACTCAGTAAGGCCCATTGTTGTCAAAAGTGTGTCAATTCCATGGCTATTTGACTTATTGTGACCCATATCATGGTTCACTCCAGCACCATTAAAGATATCGTTGATCTTACCAACCGCATAGGTATCAATACCTGCTTCGTTCAACTTGTCCAAAACAGTCGGCGCAAATGGTGATACAGCCAAATCACGACGATTTGCAGTACGTGTGAAGTTTCCTGGCTCCCCAACATAAGGACGGGCAATGATACGTCCTAGAAGAGCTGGACGTTCCAACGTAATGGAACGAGCGTATTCACAGATACGGTACAATTCATCCAAAGGAATGATGTCTTCGTGGGCTGCAATTTGAAGAACTGGGTCAGCTGAAGTATAGATGATCAACTCTCCTGTTTCCATTTGACGTGGTCCAAAATCATCGATAACAGCAGTTCCTGAGTAAGGTTTGTTTGCTTCACGGATTACTTTACGACCTGAAAATTCTTCAATCTTTGTAAGGATTTCTTCTGGGAATCCATTCCAGAAAGTATCGAAAGGTTCAGTGATATTGAGGCCCATGATTTCCCAGTGACCTGTCATGGTATCTTTACCTAATGACACTTCCTCAAGTTTAGTGTAGTAACCACTAGGATTTGCTTCTGCGGGAACAGTTTTTAGTGCTGTCTCACGCTCGATATTCCCAAGACCAATCTTAGCCATGTTAGGGACATTCAAACCAACTGATTTTGAAATATGGCCAAGTGTATCAGATGCTCCATCTGGAACCCCTGCATTGACAAAGTTATTAGCATCTGGTGCTGCACCGATTCCTACAGAATCAAGTACCACCAAGTGAATACGTTTAAATTTTGACATTGTTTGCCTCCTTTATTTCCCTTTTGTTGAAGTTAAAATCTGAACGCCAGCTTGCCCTGCAACAATGACTTTATCAACCATTTGATTAAATAAACCGTGCTCAACAATACCGACCTGAAGATCCAGTTGATGACCAAAAGCAATCGGATCTTCAATAACACCTAAATCAAGATCAATGATGAAATTTTTCATATCCGTCACAAAGCGTTGCCCATCTTTTTCACGAAAACTTGGCTTGTAACCAGCTTTTTCAAAACGACGGAAAACCTGTTCTGCTCCGTATTGGACAACTTCGACAGGTAGTTTGAAAGCGCCCAGTTTCTCAACCATTTTGCTCTCATCTACCACCCAGATATACTGTTTGGTTGGTGTCGCAACTACTTTTTCCATTAGAAGCGCACCACCGCCTCCTTTGATACCATTAAACTGGCGATCTACCTCATCAGCTCCATCAACAGTCACGTCCACCTCATCCACCTCGTCAATCGACTTAAGTGGGATATTCAATCCTTGTGCCTGTTTTGTCGTTACACTCGAGGTCGTTACTGCTGTAATTTGAAGTCCTTCTTCTTTAATTCTACGTCCGATCTCCTCTACGAAATAATAGGCAGTCGAGCCTGTTCCAAGTCCTACAACCATTCCGTCGGTTACGAACTCAGCAGCCTTGATGCCTGCTATTTTTTTCAGATTTTCCACTTAAACACCTCCAAACAAAAAGCTACTTTTATTATAACATGAATACGCTTTAAATTCATCCTTGCACTAGAAAAACCCGAACATTTTATTTCGGGTTTCTGATTCTTATTTAACCATGTCAGGATCGTAGTCATAAAATCCTGTGTCAAGGAAACGATTTTTGGGATGTAGTTTACGGACTTGCTCATCCAACAAGAAGGCTTGGTCATGCGTAAAGCTTCCCTCTTGAATCAAACTACGGGCTTGGATGAAGAGTTTTGCAATCTCAACAAAATCTTGCCCTGGAGTATAAAGTCCCTCTAGTTTCCAATGAGTGAAACCATGCTCTACCAACTCTGGCAATTTGGTCATCAAATCAAGGTCGTTGTTGGCAAAAATGTGAGTTCCATGATTATCTTCAAAAATTGAGTAATGGCTATCTGGATCACTAGGCTCTGCTAAGAAGAGGTCGCGTTGACGTGTTTTTTCATCATCAATCTGAGTAAAATTATAGTAATTCTGCAAGAGTGGACGCTTAGAGTGGTGGATAACGCTTGCTCCATAAACCAAAATTTCAGCAGGAATTTCCAAAATTTCAGGCATTTTAAAGAGCTCTGCAGATGGAATTTCACGGGCTAAAACTGCCTCAGAAGCGCCAGCCTTTTGCCCCCAGAAATTGATCTGACGGCTGCTAGTTACCATCGTTGAAGCATCATAGATAGTTTTAAAGCTATAGCCATCACGATTGACAACATAAAAGACACCCGCATCCCCAACAGTAATGTAGTCTGTTTTAATTTCTTCCAAGAAATCAAGAAAGGGTTTGATACGATCCATCATATCCTGATGCATAAGAGCATTGACCGCTACGATCAATTCCTTACCTGCATCATGAACCAGACCAGCGATGGTTCTCAGTTCATCATAAGAAAAAGTCTTTGGTAGGCGAAGTCCAAAATCTTTCTCACCAACATAGATGCGGTCAACTCCCGCCTCTAGTAATTCTTTTACTTGTTCAATGCTTTCAGCAGTTGCTGTAATAATAATCTTTTCCATAAGAAAAATTATACCACATTTCTGAAGAATCAGCTATTCCCTAAAATGATAAATTTACTTATTCTTTTTGTAACCTTACTGTAATAATTTTTTTCTTGAAAAATGGTAAAATGAAAGAGTACTGTTAAGGAGAGAATCATGCCCGTAAGAAAATATCAATCGTATGAGTTTGAAGAAGAGGAAACTCAAACAACGCTATACCAAGACTATGTTCCAGAAACCACTTCCGTTGCTAGTTTGAAGGAAGTTCTTTTCTTTGTAAACATTGCTTGTTTTTGCGTCTTTTTAGCCTTGTTTAGCTTTATCTTTTTAGCCCTCAAGTTTAATACAGTCTTAGCTTTTAGCCTAGCAATTGCCTTGAGTTTAGCGGCATCAAACTTTCAACGTTCAATGATTAAGAAGAAATTTTATTAGATTCAAAAGGTCGGGATTTTTGTCCCGACCTATTTTTTATAGGATAGCTAAAGAGCTGCGACTAGAAAAGCGATAATTGGTCTACCGCTTTCTAAGTCACAGCTTTTTTTATTTATTTTTACGCTTGGATGGTGTTTGAATGGCGATTTTTACTTCAAAAATCGTACCATGTGGTTTGTTATCCTTAACACTAATGGTTCCTTTTAAGGCATCGACAATCTGTTTAGCTAAGGACAAACCTAACCCAAAGCCGCCTTTTTGGCGAGTACGAGCTTTGTCAACCCGATAAAAGCGATCAAAAATTTTCTTTTTATCTGCTGCAGAAATACCAATTCCATCATCAGCTACTGACAAATAGAGATTACGCTCCGTCGTAGCAATGACAAAATGGATATTTCCTTCTTCTTCTGTGTACTTGACAGCATTGTCAAACAAGATAGTCATCAGCTGCTTAAGAAGCAGCTTATCTGTTATGATGGTCCGATGGATGCGATTTTCAAAATGAAAAGCACGGTTATTTTCAGACGCAATCATTTCATAGTTGGTAAAGGTTGTGTTAAAGAAATCCGGCTCTACCTCTCCTAACTCCGGTTTAATGCCGTCATCACGACGAGCTAAATTAAGTAGATTAGTCGTTAAAAAGCGCATGTTCCGAACTTCTTCTAGACTGGAGGCAATACTCTCACTTGACTCCATTATGGTTGCCTCAGGTTTTCTGAAAAGAGTTTCTAGACGATTTTGGAGAACAGCCAATGGAGTTCGTAACTCATGACTGGCATTTTCCACAAAGCTCTGTTGCTTTTGCATGCTCTCAAGTAAGGGTTTAACACTGACACGCGCAAGATAAAGGCTGGCAAGGATGGATAAAATCCAGAAGCTGGCCATGACTACCACGATTAATTGCTCATGATTTTGACTGATTTGCTCTATCTGACTGGTATTCATCAAAACCGCTGCATACTTGATATTGGTCGAGACAGAATCGATATTTATTTCAGATAAAATCACTCGGTAAATCTCATCCTGACCGTAACTATTCTGAACATGAAGTTGTCGAATATGATTCAAATCCTTTTTATTAAAAGTAATCTTATCAAGACCTAAAAAGCGGTTGCCAGTCACTAATTGATTCAAATTTGAATCTAGCAATATCACTTCCGTATTGGAACTGACCGTTGGTTTTTTTATCCGTTGATGGAGGAACGGATTGACTATTGAAATCTTTGACTTCATCTGTTGCTCGATTAACAGCCAACTGGACGACATCTTGAGGATTGCCACTGAGAGACAGAAGCTTCTCATCTACTGAGGTGTAGAGACTGGAGTGCATAACCTGCAAGATAATCAAGGTCATAGCAGAGAAAAATCAGAGTAAATACTCCAAAGTTACGGATAAAATAACTGAAATCCTCTGCGTACCAATTCTTTTTAAATTTATTAAACATGTTTTTAAAAATATACCCAACACTACGCAAGGTTTGGAGGTTTTCAGCAAAGACTGATCCCTTTAATTTCTTACGAACTTTTGATACATAAACCTCTACGACAGAGATAGTGGTATCACTGTCGAATCCCCACAGACGGTCAAAAATCTGGGTTTTGGGTAAGATTACATTTTGATTTTGGAGGAAATAAACCAAGAGATCAAATTCTTTACCCAATAATTCAACAGCAGTCTCATTGACTTTAACCTCATTAGTAGAGAGATTGACAGTCAAATCACCATAGGAAAGGGTATTTTCATTGAACTTACCAGAACGTTTAAGCAGGGCCTGAATACGCATCTTGAGTTCTTCTAGATAGAATGGTTTTGTCAGATAATCATCTGCCCCAAGCTCAAATCCGTGTCCCTTATCATCGAGACTTTCCTTGGCTGTCATGATCAGAACAGGAGTCGAAATACCTTTTTCGCGCAATTCTTTTAAAACTTGGAACCCATTTTTTTCAGGCAACATCAAGTCCAATAGAATCAAATCATAAACACCACTTTCAGCCTCATAAAGACCTTCTTCTCCATCAAAAACCTGCATGACATCTGCAAAATCATCCAAGAAATCAAAGACTGAATTTGACAGGCCTAGGTCATCTTCCACTAATAGAATTTTGATCATCAAAAATTCCTCCTTATTATACCTATTATAGCAAAAATATCTTAAAAAAAACTCAACTTCCCTTGTTTTTCCTAGAGAAAGTTGAGTTTTTGTAATCTATTTAGACTAGAATCTTTTAAGCTTTGCTATATTGAGCTACAACTGCTTCAACTGCTGCTTTTTCACGCTTAATCAATTCAACGCGAGCTGCGATATCCTTAATTCCCATGCGGATATTACGGCTAAGGGCAAGGTCAGAAAGTTGTGGTTCATAGAATGCCTTGTATTCTGCCAAGCGTTGCTCTGTTTTAAAGATGTGTGATGGGAAGATGACAAAACTGTCAAAACTCATATCACCACCAAGAGCTGCCTTAATCCAATCCCAGTTTTCACGTGCCCACACCCATACAGTTTCTTGAGTTGCTTGGTGTCCGAGGAATTGGAGATACCATGCTGAAAGGTCCTGTGGTTTCACGACAAATTTGTCCTTCCAAGTTGCAAGCAGTGTTTGGATGTTCTCAGCATCTGTCGCATAAGCAAGGGCTGCTGCCAATTGGCGTTTAAAGGCGGCATCTGTCGCATGAGTATAAAGATCGAGATAAGTTGCGACCAATTCCTTAGTCTCATGGTGTTTCATTTCATTGATGAGAACTTGTGAACGAATAGCTGCTGGAAGTCCTGAAAGATTATCCTTGTGGGTCCTGCGAAAATTTGGCTAGCAACTTGACTAGCTTCTGCATCATTTGAGCGAATCATCATAGAAATGGCTAACTGACGAACCAATTCATCCTCGTCTGATTCTCCATCTTTAGCTTCGAAACCAAGACGGTCATAGTTGTGACGAGCCAATTTAGCAACCAGTGCTTTGAAGGCTGTTTCAGCTTCTGTTCCTTCATCGATAAAAGCGCTCAAGGGCAGAAATCACTTGAGAAACAGCTGAAACCACAAGGTAAGACTCTTCCTTGGCAAGTTTATCAAGGACTGGGAGCAAGTCAGCATAAGAAATGTGCCCCGCCTCAGCAAGCAAGCGACGTTCTTGGACGATTTGCAGTTTGCTTGTGTTATCAAGCTCAACTAGGTCAGCAAGAACAGCATCTAGTAAATCTCCTTGATAGTCTGTAATGTAGTGGGCTGTATTTTCAGTGTTGAGGCGAAGAGCTCCTTCATTTTCAGCAAGAAGTGCTGCATAGCCAGGGATTTCGATACTTTCAGTTTCGAGAGTATCTGGTAGTCCTTTCCAGTTACTGTTAAGTGGCACTACCCAGAGACGGTTCTTGTCTTCGTGTTCACCGATGAAGAATTGTTTTTGTGAAATCTTCAAAACATCATTTTCAACTGTGGCAGTAAGGACTGGATAACCAGGTTGTTCCAACCAAGAATCCATGAAAGCTGCTACATCACGACCAGATGCTTGTCCAAGTGCATTCCAAAGGTCACGACCAATGGTATTTCCGTATTGGTGTTTTTCAAAGTAAGCATGCAAACCTTTAGCAAAATCAGCATCTCCTAACCAACGGCGAAGCATGTGCATGAGACGGCTTCCTTTGGCATAAACGATAGCACCATCGAAAAGCGTATTGATTTCATCTGGATGGCTAACTTCAACGTGGACAGATTGAACACCATCTGTCGCATCACGTTTAAGAGCGGCTGGCACTCCACTTGTTTGGAAGTCTTCAAAGATATTCCAGCTTGGCTCGATAGCATCCACACAGACGTATTCCATCATGTTCGCGAAGCTTTCATTGAGCCAGAGGTCATCCCACCACTTCATAGTAACCAGGTTACCAAACCATTGGTGAGCAAGCTCATGGGCAATAACGAGGGCTACTTGTTGACGGCTGGCAAAAGTAGAGTTCTCATCCACAACCAAGTAAACTTCACGATAAGTTACAAGACCCCAGTTTTCCATAGCACCTGCTGAGAAGTCAGGAAGGGCGATGTGAAGAGATTGAGGAATTGGGTATTTTACACCGTAGTAATCTTCGTAAAATTCGATTGAGCGAACAGCGATGTCTAGTGAGAAATCAAGATTTGAAAGTGGATGCGCCTTGGTTGAGTATACACCTACCAAAGTACCATTTTTTGTTTTAGCAGTTACACCTTGCAAATCACCAGCAACGAAAGCTAGCAAGTAAGAAGACATACGAGGAGTTGTCTCAAATTTCCAGATACCAGTTTCCTTGCGGTTTTCAACGTCAATCTCTGGCATGTTAGACAAGGCCAATTCACCTTCTGCTTGGTCAAAGCGAAGAGCTAGGTCAAAGGTTGCTTTGGCTTCTGGTTCGTCCACACACGGGAAAGCTTCACGAGCAAAGTGACTTTCAAACTGAGTTGACAAAACTTCTTTCTTAACACCATCAACTGTATAGTATGATGGGTAGATTCCTGTCATGTTGTCTGTGATTTTACCTGAAAAAGCAAGAACCAATTCGACTGCCCCAGCTTCTTCAAGTTCGATATGAAGAGCTTCGTTTTCATTATCAACTGTAAACGGACGAGCTTGACCTGCTACTTCTACAGAAGCGATTTCTAAGTCCTTTTGGTGAAGGGAAATTCGGTCACTTTGAGCTTGACCAGTAATGGTTACTTTTCCTGAAAACGTCTTGGTCTCACGGCTCAAGTCTAAAAACAAATCATAATGTTCAGGAACAAATTTTTCAATATAATGTTCTACTGCTTGCATCATTTTCTCCTATTCTATATTTCTGAGCAAATGCTCTAGTTCAAACATACCTATTTTATCATATTTTAAGTCAGAAAAAAGCTTTGGACGATGATTTCCAAAACTTTCTTCCTGCTATCCTTTTTATAGAGGGTAGACCTTGCGAAATTCTTCTAAAACCACCTTGCTTTCGGGTGTAAAAGCCAGACCTGCTTCTCCTAAGCAGTCTTTGAAAAAGTCTTCATGAACCTGACGCCAATAAGCTAAGGATTTGTCTCCTTCGCCTTCCTTGTAGGCATGGTCGGCTGACACTTGATGAAAAGGTTGAACAGAAACCTTTGTAACTTTGACAATGCAGACAGCCTGATCTTGACTGTCTAAAATGACATCAAAGGTACCTTCTTGGGGAAGGGGTTCGTCCTCTACTGCGTAAAGATCGTAAGCTGAGGCAGTTGCTGTTTTTTCGCCTTTAAAGACCAGTTCCGCTAAAAGGTCTGGTTCCACTCCAAAGGCCCAGGCATCTATCTCGTCTCCGATAGAGTGGTTGATTTGCTTGTAGGCATTCCACATTTCTTGAGGTGTCATGGGTTGCTCCTTTGTATTTTTTTACTTTCTTCTTTTACACGTTTGAGATGATATGGATGGTCAATCTCTAAATTAAAAATCTCTGGAATAGAACTGTAGTGGATCATGCATTTGATATCCATTTGATTCATTTTTTGTATGAAAAAAGCATTCAGATATCCTGCTACGGCGAAATCTATCTTTTTCATCCTTGCTTTATCCTGCATCTGTCTCAGCATTTCTAACATAATGGGACTTTCCATATCATGCCATTGACTGTTCCTCACAGTCGCAAAAATAAATGAAGTCAAATCATTCATTCCAACTACAATCTTTGAAATACCAGTTTCCAGTATCCTGTCCAAGTCAAAATAAGCTGATGGTAATTCAATCATTGTTCCAACTTTTCCAGTAAAACCATGCTGGCGCAATGCTCTAATAGCTTGTTTTAATTGGTCGGCATCATTGACAAAAGGAAAAATAACAGACAGATTGAGATTGGTTTGATAAACTTCTGTAACAACATTTGCTTCAGCATGAAATTCATCCAAACACGCCAGTAAACGCCTAGTTCCTCTATATCCAAATAAGGGGTGGCGTTCATCGAAATACTCTTTTGTTCCGTCTAGACTATTTGCTTCTGCATTTGTTAACTCTGAAAAGCGATACCAGACTTCTTCATCTGGGTACAAATGGCAAATAGTGTCTAGATAATCTTTTACAAATTGCTGACAACTTTTTAGCAGTATATTTTGATTGATCTCCCTCACCAAATATTCGCCACGAATCATACCAACATGATGAAATAGTTGTGGGTAAATCTTTTCAACAATTCTTTCACCACTAAGAGCCAGTTGATTTTGCATAGCCATTCACCTCGTCTTAAAAGATACATTACCATATATCATTATATTATATTTTCCTCTAGTTCAAAAGCTTCATAAGGTTCAACTAACTCATATCCTAAAAATTCTGCTACTTTTTTGGAAGCCTCGTTATGAGCATCCCAAAGTGGAAACATATCTCTATTTAAACTCTCTAGAATCATTGCGACACCAAGCTTTTTTTAGCAAATCTATTTCCTTGTTTGTCTGGCCTAGTTGCAACTTCCACTTCAACTGCTCCGTGGTAAACTAACCCTGAGGAAATCCCAGCAATCACTTCATTATTTTTAAGAATAACAAAGCCAAATCCACCTTTTAAAGCAAAATCTTGGTAGGACTCAAAATTCCCTTGTAAATCTTGTGACCATTCTTCCTCAGAAAGGCAGTTATAAATACGATTATCAATAGGTACAATATTGTAACCTTCCTCTATATGAGTAACTAGATCATTTAGAAGTTCAACTTGAAAATTTGCCTTATCCTTAAAAGAATAGCGAGTAAAAGAAATTAATCCACCTTGCCGATGCAGAAAATCTTGCCAATTAGTATTTTCTGAAATAATAATCTTATAATCTAAACCATATTGCCTAACAAAATCTTCCCAAAATCTGGAATCCAACTCCCCTGCTAGGTATAGAAAATTCCCAATATCATAAAAGCTCGTTGTCCTATCACTGTTTCGATAAACAGTCCCGATTTGAGATTTAAGACCATAGAGAACCATATATTTCTTCCATGTTTTAAATAGTTCCATTGTCCCTCTATTTTACCTTCCAATTCTTATAGCTTGTCATGTCCAATTCTGGAAATCCTCGTAACTCTGCCTTCACCTTCAATACTAAGGGGGAGGCATTTTCTTGGGTAATCTGCTCAAGAGGAAGCCAAATTGCCTTTGCTGAATCATTGCTTCCGTCATGAACTTCATGAGGAAGGGATTTTTGAGAGCATTCTAAATCAAGTACTATATCATAAAAGGCCATGATATGATGTACTGCGAAGTCTTGCCCCTCCTCTTGAACCATTACATCATAAATCCTAGGATTTGAAGAACGGCTAAGAGTATAGCCTGTCTCTTCCAAAACTTCTCTCTTGAGGGTTTCTGTCAACCCTTCACCTGCTTTCTGACTACCACCAGGTAAATCAAAACGATGCTGATAAGGCCCTCTCGTTTTCTCAATGCAGAGTAATTTTCCTTTCTCATAGCAAATGCCATAGACACCTAAGTGATTTTTGATTTCCATATTCCACTCTTTCTAAAAGTCAAAGATCGCTAGCTCACCTTATCCCTTAAAAGGAAAGAGGCTATAGATTTCATGTTCCTTGATATACTTCTTCAGTATCTTCATATTCTCTTCAATTTTTGCCTGAATATCTGTCTCTTCACACGTTGACTCAGCAATAAAGAGGTGAATCTTCAATAAATCTGTCAAGTATAGCAGACGACGTTCCATTTCTGATTCAGGACTTGATGCTTGCTTAATTTTTGCAAGCTTTTGCTCCAAGCTATCACCATTCAAAAATCTCTGATGAACTCTCCTTCTTATTTTTTGAGTGGATTCTTCCCCTTGTTCTAATGGAGATAAAAGAAGTTTTTTATAGGCAGATAGCTTATTTTCTGTTTCTCTTTCCATCCAGGTCAATAAAACCAGAGAACTGTCAACAAAGGTCCAAGCGTTATAATTTCCTTCAAATGGGACTTGTATGACACTCTCCAATAATTTCTTAGCCATTTCCTCTTGACTATCCAGATAAAGTAAATAGGCCAGATGATTCAGCGACTCGAGATAGCTAGCTTGGGTTTTCTTATTCTTTTTTAAAATTTTATCTAGATAGAGATGTATATCTGGATGTTTTTCCATTTGTTCAACTACTTCTGGTAGCTTCATTTGAAATCCTTTCTATTCTTTTTTTAAAAATTTAAAGAGATTTTAGTCAACTAATCCAACTCTGCTCGACTGAACAAGTCTTTCATAGTGTTGATATCATCACAAAACTCTTTAAAGCCAAGAGCAAATCTAGCCAAAGCGTCCACCTTGGAAGAATAGGCGCAAAACATACTTCCTTCAGGATCAAAGTCGATAGCTACGCTTAATTCAGGCATTTTCTCCTCCAAAAATACCAAAGCTAAAGATGTCCAATCGTAGCCATTTCCTTCAAATCCCTCCTCTTCTCGAGTATCAAATACTTCCTGTCTGTATTCTCCATCAGGGTAATAAATGAGCGACCCTCGAACATTTTTAGGATCATCGTCATATACAACCAGGTTAAAAGGGGCAATTATTTCATTTATGTTTTTGTAATCCATCATTTCTTAACTCCTTATGAAAACGTTTATTGGTAACGGAACTTCATAAATCTAGGAGAGCTACTTAGAGTCAAAAGGCATAAAGCTATCATGCTGATTATAATAATTCAAAGCTTCGACCAAGTCTTGGAGACTTGCATCTGTTTTTTCCTCAAGTGCGACTGCAAGGACATCAATCAACTGCTCTCCATAGTAGACTAGCTGGAGATCTTGCTCCGATGCATCAGCTGGGTAGACATCAGAGTCGTCCACTACATCCGGATAATCTGATACCCAATAAAGGCAATCCAGTTTCAGTTCTCCATCCTCCTTGCCATAGAGACAAAAATTATCTGAAGATAACTGGTCCACGCGCACCTGCTCGATTATCTGCTCTAGTGAAAGTTCTTGGTGTTTTCGCATCCTGTCTCCTTTTTAATCTCACTCTTCAACAAAAGAGTTCAAAAATTCCTCAAAAGAAGCCCATTGACCATAGATCTCAGCTTTCTCTTCTAAAACATAGAAATAAACCTTACCATAATCTTCTTCCCTTAGAGAAAGAGCGTAATTGCCAGAACCAGGATCATATGCGAAATGGAGAAGGTCTGTAGCCCTAAATCCTGCAGGCACAGCCTCATCATCATACCATGTAAGAGACTTGCTCATCTCCTCAAGTGAATTAAAGGAATTGAAAGGAAAGAGGTGATGTTCATCGTGGACACCACTTACTTGAGGCTGACCACCGTTGTGCTTGAGATAAAAGTCCATCATAGCCTCCGGTAATTTCTTCCCAAGAATCTCCTCAAATTGTAAAAATTCTTCTTTTGAAATTGGTGAATCTGCTTCTAGCACTCTAAACATGATTACTTCCTTCCTTTTTTACAATTCTTCTTCCAAGACCTTGTCAATAAAGTCATAGACTGTAGTAGCAACTTTTTTCATTTCTAGGGAGCCTAAAGTACCCAGGTCATTTTCATAAATATAATCATCAGAATTTTTCTTAATAAAGTAAGCCAAATCTCCTTCCTGTCCAATCATAAAGTAATCTGGCTCTACTTCCTCAATCTGATAAGTCTCATTTCGCTCTTGAAGATCCTCCTTAGCATACAAACAGATGCCTGAATCTCCAATTTCATAGGGGTCAATCTCTTTCCAGTCCGTTAAAAACTGATAGTAGAGATTGGGCAATACAAATCCAAGCTCATCTCTTTTCATAGCATACCTCCACATATCCACTGAGTATCAACTATATTATTTCAAAGACCAACCACCATCAATAGTCAGGATTTGTCCCTGCATGGCACTCGCTTTTCCACTCGCTAAAAAGAGGCTAACTTCAGCCACTTCTTCTGGTTCAATCCAGCGTTTGATAGGTGTTTCACTAGCAACCCAGTCAGCCAGACCACCTGGCTCAAAGTCAGCTGCTGTCATACCAGTCTTAACTGCACCAGGAGCAATGCCAAAGACTTGAATCCCAGCTTCAGCATAGTCCAGAGCTAATTGTTTGGTAAAGCCAGCTAAGGCGTGTTTAGACGAGGTATAGGCGTGACCACCACCGCCTGCTAGATTTGAAGCGATGGAACACATATTGATGATAATCCCATGTTTATGTTCCAGCATGTGTGTCAAATAATAGCGGGTCAACTCTACTGGAGTTACGTAATTGATTTCAAAAATCTCTTGAATTTCTTGGGAGGATTGTTCTAGTAAGGGCTTGTAGTCATCCAAAACACCTGCCGTATTACAAAGAATATCGACTCGAGGGCACCAATCAAAAATAGGCTCTAAATCCAGTGTTAAATCACGTTGTAGAAAGTGAAAGTCACCTTGTAAGGCAGGCTTTTCACCCTGATCCACACCAAAAACTTGATAACCATTCTCTAAAAAGAGTCGAGCTTGAGTCAGACCAATCCCTGAACTAACGCCCGTAACTAAGACACGTTTAGTCATGGACTTCCACCCAATCCGTCGCTAGGACATCACATGGTGTCGGACTCCACATGGAAAAACCTTCTCCTTCACCAGATACGTTGATGAGGAAATAGGGTGTCACTTCAAGAGCGATCCCGTTTTGTTCGATGGTATCAAAAAGCTGGACATAGTTTTCAGCCCCACCCCAGCCAGTACGTACATATTTTTTCTTAGCCTTTAGTCCGGGCAAAATTTCTTCAAATGTCATGTTTTTCTCCTTTGTTATCTATAAATCTTAATTTAATTATAACAAAAAACCGTTTTTCAACGGCTTTTTGACTGTGATTATTCTGATTTATATAACATGAGCAAACTATCACCATTGCAATCCAGCATCTCTAATTTCCTTTTTAGAGGCAAACTTTCCATTTGATCGATGCCATCTTCCATTTCTATCTCTAAAGTAGCCACCAGTATTACTACTTTGTGATTCTTCTTCTGGTGCTTCAGCTTCCTGCTGTTTCTGTTCTTCTTTAGCCTTCTCTTCTGCTTCTTTTTTAGCTTTTTCTTGTGCTTCTTTTTCTTCAGCCTCTTTCTTGGCTTTTTCCTCGGCTGCCTTAAGCTCTGCAGCGCGTTCTTCAGCTGACTTGACCGTATTCTTTGCAGTACCATCTGCATAATTTATTTCAGCATTGGCTGAAACGTTATCCAAGGCGACATGGGTTACGGAATACTTATCAATTTTTTCCTTGCTACTACCTAATTTAATTTCAAGCAAATTTCCATCCTTATCAATTCCTACGTATTGTAAGATAATCTGTCTTGGAATCAATTCATTATCCTTATAGACAGCTGTCACCTTATAGTCAAGGTAATAGTTTGGATGATTTGCAAGCCATGAATCAAGTCCATTTTCATAATAGAGCATGCTACTTTGATTTTTGTCATCCGTTCCAGTAAAGGCACCTGTATTTAACCAAGCTGTCATAGGAACTAGATTTCGGCCTTCATCGTTGAGTCCACTAAATTGATACCCAACTAAATGACCACGATTCATCAGCCAAGCCTCTTTAGAACCATCTCCATAGTAAAATTTATAGTTATGCCATCCAACTGGATCAAAGGTTAATTTAGCTTCTCTCTTTTCTTTAGGCTCATCACTATCTTTTAGCTGAATGTGAGCATAAGTTGCACGGGATTTTGAATCAAGTTCCCCGAGTTCTAGCTGCTTTTCATTTTTAAAAGTAAGTAAGCCAGCTTCCTTGTATAACTTTGTATTATCCTGCGTAGTCTGCTCAGTCGTTACAGGTTCAGCTACTTTCGCCTCTTCCTTATGTTTCGAGCAGCCAACTGATGTCAGCAACGAGAGAAAAACAACAGAAGTCAAAACTATTCTTTTTCATTTCAAATGCCCCTATTTTATTAAAAATATTTATTATATTGTTATTTTATGCAATTTTTACCATATATAGTTTGCTTTTTTTCAAATAATTATATAAATTTTTTTAAACAAAGATAAAAAGAGCGAGGTCATACCTCGCTCTTGAATGGATCTCATTTTAATTTCTAAGGCAAATCATTCCCTGCTGCTAGGTAAATCTCATACCATTCTTTTCGAGTTAAAGTCAGGTTACTTGCTTGGCTGGCTTCTAGCAAATGTTTTGGATTGGTTGTCCCTACCACTGCTTGCATCTTAGCTGGGTAGCGTAACACCCAAGCGATAGCAATAGCTGATGGGCTTACACCATATTTTTGCGCAAGACGGTTTAAAACTTGATTCAAAGCTTGAAACTGCTCATTGCCAACAAAATTACCTTTGAAATAGCCAAACTGCAAAACTGACCAGGCCTGAATAACCATGTCGTTTAGCTTGCAGTATTCAAAGACGCTACCTTCACGCACAGCTGCCTTGTCACCTTCCATATTGACATGAAATCCTGCCTCAAAACCTGGTGTAAAAGCTACACTTAGTTGTAACTGATTGATAGATAAAGGTTGTTTGACTTCTTTCTTCAGTAACTCCATCATCATAGGATTTGGTTGGAAACGCCGAAGTCTCGAACTTTACCTGATTTGTGTAGAATATCAAATGCTTCCGCCACTTGGTCGGCTTCCATCAAGGCATCCGGACGATGGAGAAGCAAACTATCTAGGTAATCAACCTGCAATCTTTTTAGAATTCCGTCAACTGATTCTAAAATATAATCTTTCGAAAAATCAAAATAGGTAAATTCTTCTATGCGAATGCCACACTTGGACTGGATCCACATCTTCTCTCGCAAGTCTGGACGATGGTTTAACACTTGACCTAGTAATTCTTCACAACGACCACGACCATAGATATCTGCCAAGTCAAAGGCGTTGATTCCGACAGATAGGGCTGTTTCAACCAGCTCTTCAACTTCTTTGACCGACTTGTCACTGATTCGCATCATTCCTAGGACGATTTCGGACAATTCTCTTTTCTCTTGACCAAATGGAATGTATTTCATGGCAACTTCCTCCGTTTTCTTCATTATAAAGCAGAATGACACTTTTATCAACTGCTATCTCACTAAAGAAAAGAACCAGCTTAAACTGGTCCTTTTAGATCTTATCCAATCACACTTCCGTTTGGTACAGCTGGATCAACTGTGAGAAGGGTTAATTTGCCATCATGTTCAGCTGAGAGGATCATACCTTGGCTTACATATTTTTTCATCATCTTACGAGGTTTAAGGTTGGCAACGATTTGTACTTTCTTGCCGACCAATTCTTGTTCGTTTGGATAGAATTTCGCAATACCAGAAAGAATTTGACGGTCTTCACTATCACCAGCATCTAAGCGGAATTGAAGCAATTTATCAGAGCCTTCTACTTTAGAAACTTCTTTGACTTCAGCAACACGGATTTCAACCTTATCAAAGTCTTCAAACTTGATTTCATCCTTGTTGAGTTTGAGTTCAACTTCATCTGGATTCCATTCTTTTTCGACGGCTGGCTTGTTAGCTTCCATTTGTTCCTTGATATAGGCGATTTCTTCTTCCATATCCAGACGTGGGAAGATTGGTGTTCCTTTGGCAACTACAGTGACATTTGCAGGGAAATCAGCCAAACTCAAGTTTTTCAAGGCTAGAAACTTCTGCTAGACCAAGTTGAGTCAAAACTGCACGACTAGTTTCCATCATAAATGGCTCAATCAAGTGGGCTACGACGCGAAGGCTTGCTGCTAAGTGACTCATAACACTTGCCAATTGGTCACGGTGCGCTTCGTCCTTAGCCAAGACCCAAGGAGCTGTCTCATCGATGTATTTGTTGGTACGTGAGATAAGAGTCCAGACTGCTTCAAGCGCACGTGGGTAGTCAACTGCTTCCATGTAGGTATGGTAGTCGGCGATTGATTGTTCTGCTACTTGAGCAAGAGCATTGTCAAACTCTGTCACACCCTCTACGTAAGCAGGGATTTGCCCATCAAAGTACTTGTTGATCATAGAAACCGTACGGTTGAGGAGGTTTCCAAGGTCATTTGCCAATTCATAGTTGATACGACCTACATAGTCTTCTGGAGTGAAGGTTCCGTCTGAACCAACTGGAAGGCTACGCATGAGGTAGTAACGAAGTGGATCGAGACCAAAACGCTCTATCAACATTTCAGGATAGACAACGTTCCCTTTAGACTTAGACATCTTGCCGTCTTTCATGACAAACCAGCCATGCCCAATCAAACGTTCTGGCAATTTGATATCCAACATCATGAGAAGGATTGGCCAGTAAATTGAGTGGAAACGAAGGATGTCTTTCCCTACCATGTGGAAGACTGTTCCATTCCAGAACTTGTCAAAGTTAGCGTGTTCTTCTTGATCGTAGCCAAGAGCTGTCACATAATTTAGAAGGGCATCAAACCAAACGTAAACAACGTGTTTTGGATTTGATGGGACTGGTACACCCCAGGTAAAGGTTGTACGAGATACTGCTAAATCTTCCAAACCTGGCTCGATAAAGTTTTTCAACATTTCATTGAGACGACCATCTGGAGTGATGAAGTCAGGATGTGATTTGAAAAAATCGACCAAACGATCTTGGTATTTGCTGAGGCGAAGGAAGTAAGATTCTTCTGAAACCCATTCCACTTCATGACCTGATGGAGCGATACCACCAGTTACATTTCCAGCTTCATCACGGAAAACTTCCGCAAGTTGACTTTCTGTAAAGAATTCCTCATCTGAAACTGAATACCAACCAGAGTACTCACCCAAGTAAATATCATCTTGAGCAAGCAAGCGTTCAAAAACTTGAGCCACTACTTTTTCATGGTAGTCATCTGTGGTACGGATGAATTTATCGTATGAGATATCAAGCAATTTCCAGAGTTCTTTAACTCCAACTGCCATCCCGTCAACATAGGCTTGTGGTGTGATGCCAGCTTCTTCTGCTTTTTGCTGGATTTTTTGACCATGCTCATCCAGACCTGTCAGATAAAAGACATCGTAGCCCATAAGGCGTTTGTAACGAGCTAGAACATCACAAGCGATAGTTGTGTAGGCAGAACCGATATGAAGTTTACCGGATGGATAGTAAATCGGTGTTGTAATATAAAAATTCTTTTCAGACATAATATTTCCTTTCCAGGCAAATGAAACCTGTTTTTCTAACACTTCATTATATCACATTTTTAGTGATTTTCGATAAGAAATCCATACAAAAAAACAAGATAGACTAATGTCCATCTTGTTTTTCCTGTTGATTATCTTATTCATATCGAAGTGCTTCAATCGGATCCAGTTTAGAAGCCTTATTGGCTGGTAGAACACCGAATATCATACCGATGCCAGCTGAGACAGCTAAACTAAAGAGAGCGATTGGGATGGATACGCCAACTTCGATTCCTGCAATCATGTTTTGAAGAAGGACACCTGCAAGCATAGTCACCCCTGCAGCAGCACAAGACCGATGATCCCTCCTAACAAGGTTAAAATCATGGATTCAATCAAAAACTGAACCAGAATATTAGCCCGTGTTGCTCCTAGTGCTTTACGTAGACCAATCTCACGAGTACGTTCTGTCACCGAAACAAGCATGATATTCATAACACCAGTACCACCAACAAAGAGGGAAATCCCTGCAATAGCACTAATAATCGTTGTTATGAAGCCAAAGAGTTGTTGAACTTCTTGGAAGGCGGCAGACGCATCTGCAACTTGATATTCCCCTTGTTGAAGACCTGCAATCTCTGTCATTCTTCTTGCCAACTCTGGTCCCAAAGTCTGGGTTAAGCTAGTATCATTGACACGGAAGACAATATTTGAAATCTCATCTGTGTTAAAATTAGCTGCAAGAGAAATATTGGTCGTAATTGGTAGTCCTCCGACTCCAAATGTTTTCGCAGCCTTAGCTTCCTTACTTGCATAAACACCAATAACACGGTAACTGATTTCATTTACTTCAACAATCTGATTGAGAGCTTCTTGTGCTGAACCAAAAAGGCTATTGGCAAGTTCTTCATCTAAAATGATCACGTTTGCAAAATCCTTATAATCTTGTGCTCTAAGACTTCGACCTGCAATGATTTCATTTTCGACCGCATCCATATAAGTGACATTCCCACCAGTCATGTTAGCGTGTTCCACCTTTTTATCCTTATAGGTCAAGGTCACATTGGCTGAGTTGGTCACATAGTAACTATCCACTCCCTTGAGCTTAGCAGCTTCCTTAACCCAAGCTTCTTGTGGTTTTGGTGGTTCAACAAAAACATCTTCCTCTTTACCAGACAGGGTTAGAGCAGATTGCTTCTGGGTAAAGGAACCGTCCTTACTTTTAGTAGGTGAGAAAAATACATGGATGTCTTTCTGGGACTTGGTCATATTTTTATTGACCTGACGAGACATGGAATCTCCCAAAGCCATGATAACTACAACAGAGGAAACACCGATGATAATACCGATCATGGTCAAGAAGGAGCGCATCTTGTGAGCCATAATGGATGAAAAGGCAAATTTCAGATTCTGCATCTTAGTTTTCCTCCTTTTCTACGAAACCACTATCAGATGAAATGACGCCATCACGAATGACGATTTGACGTTTCGCATAGGCGGCAATTTCAGGCTCATGCGTAACCATGATAATGGTTTTTCCTTCTTTGTTTAATTCAACCAAGAGTTGCATGATCTGGTTTCCTGTTTTGGTATCTAAGGCTCCAGTAGGTTCATCTGCCAAGATAATCGAAGGGTTATTGACCAATGCACGCGCAATGGCAACCCTTTGCTTCTGACCACCTGACAACTCCGAAGGTAAATGATGGCTACGCTCGGTCAGTTCAACCTTTTCCAGATACTCTTCTGCTAATTTGCGACGTTTTGAAGCTGAAACTCCAGCATAAATCAAAGGCAGTTCTACATTTTGAAGAGCATTAAGCTTGGACAAGAGAAAGAATTGTTGAAAGACGAAGCCGATTTCTTGATTTCGAACCTTGGCTAATTGTTTTTCACCCAAACCAGCTACTTCTTTTCCATCTAGAAAATACTGACCACTTGTAGGGGTATCTAACATCCCAATGGTATTCATGAGGGTAGATTTCCCAGAACCAGATGGTCCCATGATTGCTACAAATTCTCCCTCATGAACTTCTAGGTTAATATTCTTGAGGACTAGTAGTTCTTGATCACCATTGCGATAGCTACGACAGATATTTTTGAGGCTAATTAGTTGCTTCATCAGTCTTCACCTCTTTTCCTTCTTGCAAGGAAGCTGTCGGATTACTGATGACTTTTGCTCCATCTGTCAGACCAGATGTGATTTCTTGATTTTCTGCATCTGCATTGCCCAAACCAACTTCAACTTTTTTTGGCCTTTTTGATTTTTCATCAAGGATCCAAACATAGTTTTTTTATCTTCTTCCATGACTACGCTGGTGATCGGAACAATCAATGCTTTGCTAGTGCTTTTCACTTCAACACTGACTGTAAAGCCCTGTTTCAAATCACCGATTTCACTAGTTACATCGACTGTATATGGGTATTTAGAACCTGTGTTTGAACCAGCTAAGCTACTACTTGCTTCACTGTTATTTTTTGGATAATTTGAAATATAGCTAATCTTACCATTCCAAGTTTTATCTGGGTAAACCTTGGAAGTGAAAGTGACTTCTTGACCTACAGATAGATTGGCAAGGTTGTACTCAGAAAGCTCTCCCTTGACCTGCAAGTTATCGTTACTTACGATATGAACCAAAACTTGACTATTTCCTGTTGGAGATTTTGAAACGTTACGATTCACTTCAACAACTGTTCCCTCCACCGTACTCAATACCGTAGCAGCATTCAACTGGGCTTGGGCTTTTTCGAGTTGCGCTTCTGCATCTGCACGCACATCACGAGCGTCGCTGATTTGAGAATCAATAGCAGCTGTGGCAGAACCGGATGACTGAGCTGGCGCTTGTCCAGTTGCTCCTTCTAGACCTGCTTGCGGAAGGCTAGGTGTTCTGTCATGCGGTATTTCGAGACTCATTCAGTTCATTGATATGACGGTTAGCTTTTAGCAACAGCACGACTGGCGAGATCATAGGCGACCCTGGGCTTCTGTGCTACTATACTTGACGAGAGCCTGTCCTTCGCTGACCTGATCACCAACAGAAACCAAGACCTCATCCAAGTCACCCTTGCTTGCATCATAATAGATGTATTGTTCATTCTGAGCAGTTACTGTACCAGATAAAAGAACTGAAGATGCCACAGACCCCTCTTTAGCAAGGACAATCTTAGCAGTTTCATCTTTTGTCTGCAGACTTGATTTGGTTGTCTTAACAGAAGAACAGTCTCTGCTCCCACTACAAGTACTGACGCCACTCCAATAGCAGTAAATAAAGGCCATTTCTTAGCTTTTTGACTTTCTTTTCATAGCAATACCCCTTTTATAAATATATATGTTAAGATTATAGCACATATCCTAAAAATGGACAATTTATTTCTCATTATCCAAAAACATTTGCTAAATCTTTTATTGTTGTATTAGTTATATAATACACTTTCTTTTTTTATTTTTTTGCAAGCATTTTTCTTAAAAATTTTAAACGTAGCAGATTTTTTTGCATTAACCTCCAAAAAAAAGATAGAATATGACTAGAAAACAACAAAGGAGCTTTCTATGAGAGAATACGATATTATCGCCATTGGAGGAGGTAGCGGAGGTATTGCTACCATGAATCGTGCTGGTGAACATGGTGCTAAAGCGGCAGTGATTGAGGAAAAGAAATTAGGTGGAACCTGTGTCAATATTGGCTGCGTTCCTAAGAAAATCATGTGGTACGGAGCTCAAATCGCAGAGAGCATCCACAAATATGGACCTGACTATGGTTTTACAAGTACTGGTAATGAATTTGATTATGCAACACTTCGGAAAAATCGTGAAGCCTATATTGATCGTGCTCGCTCTTCTTATGGTGGAAGCTTCAAGCGTAACGGAGTTGATTTGATTGAAGGACGCGCCGAGTTCGTTGACGCTCATACAGTCAGTGTCAATGGAGAGTTGATCCGTGCTAAACACATCGTGATTGCAACTGGGGCCCATCCTCATATCCCTGCCATTCCTGGTGCTGAACTGGGTGGTAGTTCTGATGATGTCTTTGCTTGGGAAAAGTTGCCAGATTCTGTAGCCATTCTGGGTGCTGGTTACATTGCTGTCGAATTGGCTGGCGTGCTCCATACTCTTGGTGTACAGACTGATTTATTCGTCCGTCGTGAGCGTCCACTTCGTGGATTTGATAGCTATATTGTTGAGAGTCTAGTTCAAGAAATGGCCAACACTGGATTAAACCTCCACACCCATAAGGTTCCTGCTAAACTTGAAGAAACTGAACAAGGCATTACCATTCATTTCGAAGATGGTAGTACTCATACTGCCAGTCAAGTTATCTGGGCAACTGGTCGCCGTCCAAACGTTGAAGGACTCCAGCTAGAAAAGGCAGGCGTTACTCTCAATGAACGTGGTTTCATCCAAGTTGACGAATACCAAAACACAGTCGTTGACGGTATCCACGCTCTTGGCGATGTCACAGGTGAAAAAGAACTGACTCCTGTTGCTATCAAGGCTGGACGTACCCTATCCGAAAGACTTTTCAACGGTAAAACCAATGCCAAAATGGACTACACTACTATTCCAACTGTAGTCTTTTCACACCCAGCTATCGGAACTGTCGGTCTGACTGAGGAAGAAGCCATTAAAGAGTATGGACAAGAAAACATCAAAGTCTATACTTCAAAATTTGCTTCTATGTATTCTGCAGTTACTAGTCACCGTCAAGAAGCACGCTTCAAGCTCGTTACAGCTGGTGAGGACGAAAAGGTCGTTGGCCTTCATGGTATCGGCTATGGCGTCGATGAAATGATTCAAGGTTTTGCAGTTGCTATTAAGATGGGAGCTACAAAAGCTGATTTTGACGCTACAGTTGCTATCCATCCAACAGGATCGGAAGAATTTGTGACCATGCGTTAACAATTTTAAATGAGATCATCTCGGTCATTCAGATTGAAGAAAAAGTCTATTTTGGACCATTTTCTTCAATCTTTTTCTTTTGCTAGAGAAAATTAAGAAACTCTTTCCAATCAGGATTCCTAAGTGTTTACACTATATGCTAGCCAAGCTCCATAAGGCTACTCTTTTTATTACGGATAAGATCTATCTGTGTTCTGAAAAAAATCCTAGCCGACTTTTTTGTCTCAATCGGCCGTTACAGATTTGTAACCTTTATTTTTTTAAAAATAGGTTGACAATTGTGTTTCTTAAAGTATAATAGTTACTATAAATTACGAAAGAGGTTAACTATTATGAAAAAAGCACACATTTACGCTATTCCAGCTATCGGGGCTGCTCTGATTGCAGTATTAGCCCAAGTCAGTATCCCAATTGGACCAGTACCATTTACTCTACAAAACTTTGCTATCGGACTCATTGCTACTGTTTTTAGACCAAGGGAAGCCGTTCTTTCTGTTGGTCTCTATCTCTTGCTGGGTGCTATCGGTATTCCTGTCTTTGCCAGTGGGGGAGCTGGTTTTCATGTTTTGGTAGGTCCAAGCGCTGGCTATCTTTGGTTTGACCTTGTCTATGCTGGGCTTTCGTCCTATCTTATCCATAAGAAAAGTGGCTATCTTCGTATCTTTCTTGCAAATCTCTTGGGAGATTCCCTTGTCTTTGTTGGTGGTATTCTCAGCCTCCACTTCCTTGCTGGTATGCCTTTTGATAAAGCACTAGCTGTCGGTGTCATTCCCTTTATCATTCCTGATCTTGCAAAAATCCTTGCCATCAGTTTTATCGGTCGACCACTCCTTCAACGTCTCCGTACTCAATCCTATTTTTTTCAAGCAAATAAAAAAAGAGGCCGGGTTTTTTTCCCAGCTTCTTTTTGGATTATTCTTACATGATTGCTTATTGATTCTTAAAGGCATCGACCATCACTTGAAACTCCTCGTTTGAGAGGGTGATTCCTTTTCCCATCTTAGTGTGGTCTGGACTCCAAGCACGAATGTCAAACTTTGCTGGTGCTCCATTAAAGCTGACACGATTGATTTCCTTGGTCCAACCTTTTTCATTCTCTGAGAGCGTAAGTAAGTGTTCTTCGATTTCAAATGTAAATTCTGCCATTGTATTCTCCTTTTAATTGTCTTCACTTGATTATTCGTAAAATCTTGTAGATTTTTTTAAAAATTGTATATAATAATGGTAAAAAGAAGGGAGGCTCCGATGAAAGATTTATTTAAACATATTCAACAAAAATTCCAAGGATTTCTCAACGGACGAGAAGAACCAGATCATTCCAAAGCTGACTCCCTGACAAGTGCCATTAAAGAGGCACTCCTGAAAAAAACTGCTGTCCACATTATTTTTTCAGATACAAGTTTTACAGGGGATATCATCAAATTTGATACGGATCGCCAGCAAATTATCGTTAAAAATTTTGCAAAAAATGTGACCCGCATTATTCGAATCCCAGATATTCAAAAAATAAGTTTTGTTCCCTCAACTGTCCAAACTGCCCAAAAAAATCGATTTAAGAAAGAGTGAGATGAGTTTTCTTCATCTCACTCTTTTCTATTAACGGATTTGTTCAAAATGAAGATGAACAGCAATATGTTCTCCGTAACCACTTCTCTCTAAATCCCGTTGCAAACGGTAAGAGATATAGTGTTCAGCGATGGTGATGTAACCTGCACCAAGCAAGCGATGCTCAACCATTGATTGAATCATGCTGATTGTCGCACGCTCCACTTTTGCCTCTTCTAGATCCAAGACAACCTTCTTAGTTACCTGAGCTAGATTTTGACGTAAATCATCTGTCAAAACATAAACCGTTTGAGCAGCTTTGAGAATGGCTTGATAGATTTTATCTGGATCAAAGTCGGCAACTTGTCCATCACGTTTAATGACTTGCATAGGCTTCTCCTTTTAATTTGTATTTTCTTTAATGTCCGCTAACATTTTAGCTTCTTCTGCTGTTAATTCATAATGTTCCAACAAATCTGGTCTACGCTCATAAGTTTTTTTGAGACTTTCATAGAGACGCCATTGGCGAATCTTCTCATGATGCCCACTCATAAGCACTTCTGGAACCACCATCCCACGATAATCATAGGGACGTGTGTACTGAGGATATTCAAGGAGCCCAGATGAAAAGCTATCATCTTGGTGACTGGTTTCCTTCCCAATTACTTCTGGTATCAAGCGAACCGTCGCATCAATCATGGTCATTGCTGCAAGTTCTCCACCAGTTAGTACATAATCACCTAGGGAAATCTCATCTGTTACCAAAGTCTTAATGCGTTCATCATAGCCCTCGTAGTGGCCACAGATAAAGATGAGTTCCTCTTCTTGTGCTAAATCTTCAGCATAAGCCTGGTCAAACTGCTTACCAGCAGGATCCAAAAGGATCACGCGCGGATTTTTCTTTTGAATAGCATCAAAAGCATCAAAGATTGGTTGCGCTCGCAGGAGCATGCCTTGACCACCACCGTAGGGTTCGTCATCGACATGACGAGCCTTTTCAGCATATTCACGAAAATTATGATACTGGATGTCAAGAAGTCCCTTTTCACGGGCCTTTCCAACGATAGAATGTTCTAGTGGCGAGAACATCTCTGGAAAGAGGGTTAAAATATCAATCTTCATCGTCTAACCCTTCTAAGAGTTCTACATCCACGCGCTTATTAGGAATATCAACATTGAGCACGACCGGTGGGATATATGGTAAAAGCAGATCACGTTTTCCCTTACGCTTAACTACCCATACATCATTGGCCCCTGGTTGAAGAATTTCCTTAATGGTTCCAATCAAGTTATCACCCTCGTAGACCTCTAGTCCAATAATCTCGTGATAGTAAAATTCACCATCATCTAGGTCATTAAGGTTTTCTTCCGCAACCTTCAAACTGTAGCCCTTGTATTTTTCGATATCATTGATGTGATACATATCCTTAAATTTGATGATATCAAAGTTTTTATGCTTACGGTGGTTAGCGATAGTCACTGTTTTAACAAATTGATCCTTCTCATCAAATAAGGCCAGCTCTGCACCTTTTTTAAAGCGTTCTTCCGAAAAATCCGTCACAGATAATACTCTCATCTCACCTTGTAAACCTTGTGTATTGACGATTTTTTTCCAACGTTAAAATAGTTCATTTGATCTCCTGTAATTTCCTTATCTCCATTTTTCTTCTTACAATTTTTTTAATAATATCTACAATTTTTCTCTGATTCGGACCACTGTAAATAATGGTGATTCCCTCCTAAAATAAGTTTAGTATTGGAAGTCCAATATTCTGATTCTCTGTACTCTTTTTCTCTATAAGCCTGACAAAAAATAAATACAGGGATATGATCTGCTATTGACATATCCTCAAAATCTTCCTTGATGATCTCAACAGACACCTGAAACTCTGGATCTTGATTTTTCAACTCTGAGCCTTTTTCTTGCATTAATTTCCAGATTTCTTTGTTAGTTTCAGGGCTAAATGTTGCTTGAATTAAGTTCTTAAAATAAAGTTCAGGGCCGAATTCTTCAATCAGTCTCATCTGCTCTTCCATTTCTGGATAAGGATTTTCTGAAAAATCAGCAAACATTACTTTTTTAGTGGTTGGTTCAAGCGCTACTAAAGCCTGACACTTAATTGGTTTGTTGAGCAATTTGCAAGCTACAATTCCACTCAAACTATGTACACAAAGTATATATTCAGAAATCGCCAATTCTTCAAGTACTTTATAAACCACATCTGCAAGATTATCCAGATTTTTTCCAGCTTGGTCACGAATCGGACTCCTACCTGTGTTTGGAAAATCAATTGTCAAATAACCAATTGTGGGAGGAAGTTTTTCGAGTATAGGGGAAAAATTTTCATAACTTGGTAGCAAACCTGCTCCATTTAGACAAACTAGCACTTTCTTTTGCTTTTGATAAGTAACAAAGAGACTGCCAATTTCTGTAGATACTTCAAACCTCTTCATAAAGAAACCACTCATTCTATACAATGATTTATTATATACCCTTACCATTTATTTTATCACGTTCCAGGGATTTTCACAAGTTGGAGGAAAACGCTAGTTCTGACCTTCGGCTTCTAAATATCCTTCCAAATCTCGTTCATGCTGATATTTGATAGCTGCCTTTTTGTCTTTTTCAAAAATGGTCTTGGTTAGATCAATGTCATTGATGGCTGCAATTGCGACGGTGTAGTGAATGATATCAGCAAGTTCTTTGGCAAGTTCCTCGTTAGAATCCTGAACCCCTTCTTTTCGACCAGAGCGTCCATTTAAAACCTCAGCAACTTCTCCAACTTCCTCCACAAGCTTGATAAAAAGACCTTCCTCAGTCCGAGACTGCTGGTAATGTTCGAGTAAGTAGTCTTGTAATTGTCTAAACGTTAAATCCTTCATATCCTGCTCCCTGCAAAAAAAGCGAGACATCCGTCCCGCTTTTCTTATTTTTCGTCAATAACGATTCTTACTTTTTTGTCTTCAGTTGGGACAGAGTAGACAATCGTTCTTATCGCAGAGATAGTGCGACCCTTACGACCAATCACACGACCCACATCGCTTTGGTCAAGATCCAAATGATACTCCAAAAATTCTGGTGTATCTTCAATCTTGATAGTTAAGGCATCTGGTTGTGAAATCAAAGGTTTCACAATTGCAATAATGAGATTTTCAATCGTATCCATCTGTCAACCTACTTTAGAATTATTTAGAGAATTTAGAATCGTGGAATTTCTTCAATACGCCTTCTTTTGAAAGGATGTTACGTACTGTATCTGAAGGTTGAGCTCCATCAGCCAACCATGCAAGAACGCGGTCTTCTTTCAAAGTTACTTGGTTTTCAGCAACAAGTGGGTTGTAAGTTCCAACTGTTTCGATGAAACGTCCGTCACGTGGTGAACGTGAATCTGCTACGTTAATACGGTAGAAAGGTTTTTTTCTTAGAACCCATACGAGTCAAACGGATTTTTAACTGCCATTTTTTTAATATCTCTTTTCTTTTTATTTTTTTAGTTCGGTGAAATAGCTGAGCTATTTAGCACATGTTCTATTATAGCAGATTTCCAAGAGGTGTCAAGAAAAAAACTTGACAGACTTTAAAATTTTTTTAGAAATTTGTTAGACTAAAGTCTATAAACAATAAATACTAACATCTATTGACATTGACTAAAAAAATTACAGATTTTTTTAGAGTTTTATCTATAGCTAGCCTTGGATTTCTCTATAGTTACTTCTTGTCCTAGTATTTTTATTTATAATATTACTAACATCATTTTTCACTTAACAAGCATTTAGGACCTATATATATTTTTTTCAATTGCTGACGGGTCAAAATCTAATTTAACAAACTCGGTAATATTATTATCACCTGTAATTCTAAAAATCATGATCTAATTTAACTGGATTCCATTGTTCATTAAAAAGCATCATAACTGTTAACTATCGTCTCGAATTTCATGTCATCACAATAAATAAGTCGGACTTCTTTTTCTTCTACAAAAAGCTGGATTTTTTTATATTTTACAAATTCAGGGATTAACTCATGCAAAAAGTCTCCAGCTGTTCTTCTTTTTTTAGTAATATTTTTTTCTCACGTATCACTACATCTATTTGGTCAGCTATTATTTCTACATCATTTTCTTTACTATCATAATATACGTCATCAGCATAAATTACTTTTTCAAGAAGTATATTCGATGCAACACTCAATTTCTCCAGATTAAATCCTATAGAAACCCCCGTCCCATCTTCGGCATAGGCTCTCCATTGACTCAATATATCCGGTTCTTCAGAAAAAAACAGCTAATGTATACGCTTCTCTGTCCTCTAGAATCTAATTTTTTTCCATAAATTCTTCAAAAGTAAAAATCTAAATGTGAACGTAATTTCATCATTTCAAAAATTGATTCTGGCACATCAAAATCTAGTCCACTTAAAGTACGATCTTCATTATTTAATTTCTCAATATACCATTTTATTTCTAAAGTATCATTCATCTTTAATGGATCCGAAAGATAAATTTGCTTATTCTTAATAATATTTAAAAAAAGTATTTAAAGAACAATAATAATAGCCACGCATGAGTAATTACCTCCAAAAAAATCTATATTTACTATAGTATCATATACTTATATCTAAGTCAATTAATGAGAGAAAACATTAATAATTAAAAAAATTTTATTAGCATGAATTTATAATTTACACCTGCTGTAAAAAGTTAGTTCACTCAAGGAACTGAAAACATATTTTTAGGAGATTATATAATAACTATAAATAACATGCCTAAAGTAATTCATGGCTACAAGACCTCTAAAAAAAGTTGTTTGAATTATCTCAAACAGCTTGAAAGATACTCATTTATTTGAAAAAAAACTTCTTTGCTACACTTAACTTGACAGACTTTAAAATTTTTTTAAATTTTTTTAGAAATTTGTTAGACTAATAGGGATAAATTAGAAAGAGAAACTTTATGAATACTAGTCTAGAGAACATTTACAAAGACCACCAAGTCAAACCTTATATCTCTCCTGATCGTGATATAGAGACTTGGCTACTGGATCCCAAGCCTGTTCCCAAGCGAAATATGGAATTACTAGAAGACAAGCTCCTGGCAGGAGATATTATCCTCCTCTGGCGAATTCAGTTTGGTACCTTTACTACAGAAACTTGGTTTCCAAAATATTTTGAGTATACTTATGGCATCGATGCTCCAAAACATTTAGAAACGCTTGTTGAAAAAGGCTATGCTCTTGTCGAAACTGCTTTTGACTCGCTTGACCACCTAAATAGTACCATGAAAAAGAATATCCTGATGAAGAAGGGAGTTACTGGACTTTCCAAGATGAAGGCTTCTGACTTGAATCAAACCCTTCATGACCATTTTTCAGAAGAGGAATTAGCTAGTCTCTTTTCGATTCGCGGTTATAAACTAACTCCAAAAGGAGAACAGGCTCTCAAGGACCATCAGGCAATCATTGACCGCCATCCAAAGAAGAATTTTTAATCAACCAAGTCAGGTTGATTTTTTTGTAAATCATTTAAAAACACTTATAAAACATTACATTTATTGACAATCACTTACAAAAGAGGTATATTAGTATTAAAAGGGGGAATTCCTATGTACCAAGAACAACGATTAGAAGAAATCATAAAACTTTTAGAAGAGAGAGGAAGTCTATCGGCAAGAGAAATGGTTGACTATTTCCAAGTATCCAAGGATACCATCCGGAGAGATTTTTCCATTCTTGCAAAGGAGAAACGAGCAAAAAGAACTCATGGAGGTTTATTGCCAATTCAAAAGCAACGGATTCTTGGTTATAAAGGTCGAGCAGAACAATCTTCTAAAGAAAAAGAGAAAATTGCTCATTTAGCTACCCAACTTATTTCTGATTCACAATTAATTTTTCTATGATGTTTCAACAACTGTACTTGAGTTAGCAAAAAAATAACAGATAAAAAAAGTTACTATTTTTTAGCCATTCATTGGATAATGCACTTGTCTTAGGAGAAAATGAAAATGTCGATTTTTCACATTATCGGTGGACGATTTCATAAAAAGAATCGTTTCTATTACTCATTAGAAGAATCCGAATCTTTGAATAGAATTAAATTTGACTTAGCATTTTTTTGGTGCAGACTAGTCTTTCAGACGGACAAGTTAGTTTTGAAGATCAAGAAGATGTTCTAATGAAAAAAAGAGCATTTAAAAACCAGTAAAATTCGCGTCTTGTTAGCTGAAACCAGCAAGATAAACAAACACTCTCATTATATTCTTTCCGAACTTACTGATTTTGATTATTGGATTACAGACAAAAGAACCCGACATAGAAATTCAACAATCTTTAGATGGTAAAACAACTATTCTATTTTTAAAAAGGAGAAACATATGTCAGTAATAAAGTTAATCATGAGTGATATCGATGGTACCATTTTAGACCAAAATCACCAATTAGACTCTCATTTACTAGAGCTTATGCCACTTTTTGAAACAAAGTGAAATTCCTTTTGTTCTAGCTTCTGCTCGCTCTCCTCTTGGTATAGCTCCAATTTCGAAAAGAACTTGGAATCACAGATTTTTCCAATTGCAAGTTATAATGGTGCTCTCATTAGTAGAGGAGATAAAATTCTGAGTCAGCATACTATTAATAAAAAGGAATTACTCTTACTACATGATTTTTTTAACAAAAAGAATTTCCGACAGTTTCAATTAATGTTTATTCTGGAAAAAGATTGGTACGTCAATACTTTTAGATAAATGGGTAGAAATTGAAGCACAGATTACTGGAGAGAGCCCAAAAAGTTACTTCACTAGCAGATTTTTCTTCAGGAAGAAAAGAATCTTATTCATAAACTTTTACTAATAGATAACGCGACTACTATCCAGAAACTTAAAGAGACATTAGCAACCATGGATTTCCCTCAAACTGACTTTTTACCTTTCGAAGGATAACTATCTTGAAGTCACACATAATCAAGTATCCAAAAAAAACAAGCTCTGTTAGAATTAGCCAACTATTATCAACTATCACTCACTGAAATTATGAGTATTGGAGATAATTATAACGATATTCCAATGATTGAGACCGCTGGACTTGGTGTTGCAATGGGAAATGCTCCTACAGATGTTAAAGTCTGTGCAAATAAAGTAACAGATTCTAATGATCAAAATGGGGTAAGTAAGGCCATAAAATTGTATGTACTATCGAAATGATCACAATTGAATATTTGAAATCCACTTTCAATTAGGGTACAATGGTAGAAATGATTTTTGAAAGGATTCCCATGAAAAAAATAGTAACACTTCTATTAATCTCAACTTTTGCCCTTGCTGGATGTAGCAATATCCAACGTAGTCTGCGAGGGGATGACTATGTAGATTCTAGCTTGGCTGCCGAAGAAAGTTCCAAAGCAGCTGCCCAATCTGCCAAGGATCTTAAAGACGCCTTGACAAATGAAAATGCCAATTTCCCACAACTATCTAAAGAAGTTGCTGAAGACGAGGCTGAAGTCATTCTCCATACAAGTCAAGGAGATATCCGCATCAAACTCTTTCCAAAGCTAGCCCCTCTTGCGGTTGAAAATTTCCTAACTCACGCTAAGGAAGGCTACTACAATGGTGTTACCTTCCACCGAGTGATTGATGGCTTTATGGTTCAGACTGGTGATCCAAAAGGAGATGGTACAGGTGGAGAATCCATCTGGCACGATAAGGACAAGACTAAAGACCATGGAACTGGTTTCAAGAGCGAAATCTCTCCATATCTCTATAACATCCGTGGTTCTCTCTCCATGGCTAATACTGGCCAACCAAATTCCAATGGTAGCCAGTTCTTCATCAACCAAATACAACAGACATTTCTGCCAAACTTCCTACAAGTAGCTATCCAAAGAAAATTATTGAAGCCTACAAAGAAGGTGGGAACCCTAGTCTAGACGGAAAACACCCTGTCTTTGGTCAAGTCATCGACGGTATGGATGTTGTTGACAAGATTGCCAAGGCTGAAAAAGACGAAAAAGACAAACCAACTACTGCTATCACTATTGACAGCATTGAAATTGTTAAGGACTACGATTTCAGTAAAAAATAGGATGGCCCTAAAATAAGGAGATGTGAAAATGATTTTATTCTGGGGTTCGAAAGGTTACCAAAAGGTCTTAGGACATACTCAAACCACTATTGAGTGTGGTCACTGTAACAATACCGACACTTGGGAAATTTCAGAAACTGGACGTAAGTTTACCCTTTACTGGATTCCACTCTTTCCTTACGGAAAAACTTATTTCGTTTCTTGCCCGATTTGTCACTACGGTAAAGAAATCCAAAAATCTGATATTGAAACCTATTTGAATTACTAGCCAAAAAGCCAAGTCACACAGACTTGGCTTTTTACTATTCTAGTTTTACGGAATTCTCTTTTTATGTCAACTCATTGAAATCCCAGATCTGGTCCATCCAGCCTTCGTAGAAGTCTGGTTCGTGGCAAACCATAAGGATAGAACCCTTGTATTCTTTCAGAGCACGTTTGAGTTCGTCCTTGGCATCCACATCCAAGTGGTTGGTAGGTTCGTCAAGAACAAGGACATTATTCTCGCGGTTCATCAAGAGACAGAAACGAACCTTAGCTTGCTCTCCACCTGACAATACTTGGATTTGGCTCTCGATATGTTTAGTCGTCAAACCACAACGAGCAAGGGCTGCACGAACTTCGGCTTGATTGAGTGCCGGAAAGGCATTCCAGACTGCTTCCAGTGGTGTCTGGCGATTGCCACCTTCCACTTCTTGTTCAAAGTAGCCAAGTTCCAGGTAATCTCCACGTTCAACTTCCCCTGCAATTGGTGGGATAATTCCTAAAAGACTCTTCAAGAGGGTTGTTTTCCCGATACCATTGGCACCGATGATGGCAACCTTTTGATTGCGTTCAAAGGTAAGATTTAATGGTTTTGTAAGTGGGCGGTCGTAACCAATCTGCAAGTCCTTGGCTTGGAAGATAAAGCGGCCTGGTGTACGTGCAGATTTGAATTCAAATGATGGTTTTGGTTTCTCGCTTTGAAGTTCGATGATATCCATCTTATCCAATTTCTTCTGGCGGGACATGGCCATGTTTCGTGTTGCAACACGCGCCTTGTTTCGAGCCACAAAATCCTTGAGGTCAGCAATTTCTTTCTGTTGACGTTCATAGGCTGCCTCTAGTTGCGATTTCTTCATGGCATAGACTTCTTGGAACTGGTAGTAATCTCCAGAATAACGAGTCAACTGTTGATTTTCAACGTGATAGACGATATTGATCACATCGTTGAGGAATGGAATATCGTGAGAGATAAGAACAAAGGCATTTTCATAGTTCTGCAGATAACGCTTGAGCCAGTCAATATGCTCTGCATCTAGATAGTTGGTTGGCTCATCAAGAAGTAGGATATCTGGCTTTTCAAGAAGAAGTTTGGCTAAAAGTACCTTGGTTCTTTGTCCACCTGACAAGGCTGTTACGTCTGTATCCATACCATAATCCATAACACCAAGAGCACGAGCAACTTCGTCAATCTTGGCATCCAAAGTATAGAAATCACGGCTTTCCAAACGGTCTTGAAGTTCGCCAACTTCTTCCATTAGGGCATCAATATCAGCGCCCTCTTCTGCCATTTCCATATAAAGGTCATTGATACGTGCTTCAGCTTTGAATAATTCGTCAAAGGCTGTACGCAAAACATCACGCACAGTTTGGCCTTCTTTTAACACAGCGTGCTGGTCAAGGTAGCCTGCAGTCACATATTTAGACCATTCCACCTTACCTTCATCAGGTAACATTTACCAGTTACGATGCTCATGAAGGTTGATTTCCCTTCACCGTTAGCACCGACTAGTCCGATATGTTCCCCCTTTAGGAGGCGGAAAGACACATCTTCAAAAATTGCACGGTCACCAAAACCGTGACTCAAATTTTTAACTTCTAAGATACTCATTTTAATTCCTTATCTTGTGTTTATGTAGTAGTTTATAGAGGATCCAAGCTAGGTAGCCACCCAAAGTGTTGGTCCACAAATCATCAATCTCAAAGACCCGATTAAAATCAAAGAAAAAGTCTAAAGCTAGCTGTGTACACTCGATTCCCAAACTCAATAAAAAGCTAAACAAAATCACTTTCTTCGTTTTTCTTAATTTAGGATTGAGATAGAGAAGCTGGAAAATCAATGGAAAAAGCAAGAGGATATTTAAGGCATTCTGCAAAAAAATCCAAAATAGCTGCAGAAGGCTGGTTACTTCACCCAGTTTCCAAAGGGAGTTAAAAGGCGTCAAAAGAAAAACCAGGCGTCCAAAAGTTTGAATACCTGGAGTTTCCACTCCTGTAGGAAGTTGAGGCTGGGGAGTAAAACAAAAACAAACGATACAAAGACTGTATAAAAGCACTCCCAAGCTTAGTAATGTTTTTCGACTCATCTTATGGATTTACTTCCGCTACTGCTTTTTGACGATCACGCTTCATGGTATTTGAACGCAATTGTCCATAAGCCGCATCGATATCTGTACCATGTTCCTGGCGAACGACACAGTTGACACCTTTTTTCTTGAGTGTATCATAGAAGGCCATCACGCGCTCTTTAGGGCTTCGGCTATACTGATCATGCTCACTAACTGGGTTGTAAGGAATCAAGTTGACATAAGACAATTTCTTGATATTCTTAAGCAATTCAGCTAACTCAAGCGCTTGTTCAACTCCATCGTTGACTTCATTCAACATGATGTATTCAAAAGTTACGCGACGGTTAGTTGTTTCGATGTAATACTCAATAGCTGCAAAGAGTTTTTCAATTGGAAAGGCACGGTTAATCTTCATGATGCTTGAACGAAGTTCATTGTTTGGTGCATGAAGAGAAACAGCAAGGTTAACCTGAACACCTTCATTGGCAAAATCACGAATCTTGTGAGCCAAACCTGAAGTTGATACGGTGATATGGCGAGCACCGATAGCCATCCCCTTATCGTCATTGATGGTACGGATAAAGTTCAAGACATTATTGTAGTTATCAAAAGGTTCTCCAATACCCATAACAACGATATGGCTTACACGTTCATCTTGTCCACGTTCATCAAAATATTTTTGGACCAACATAATCTGCGCAACGATTTCCCCGTTATTAAGGTCACGTTGCTTCTTGATCAAACCTGATGCACAGAAGGTACAACCGATATTGCATCCTACCTGAGTTGTTACACAGACTGACAAACCATAGTGCTGACGCATCAGCACTGTCTCAATCAACATCCCATCTGGCAACTCAAAGAGATACTTCACAGTACCATCAGCTGATTCTTGAACGATGCGTTGTTTCAAAGGATTTACCACAAATTGATCATTGAGTTTGGCAATCAAATCCTTAGACAAGTTGGTCATTTCTTCAAATGACTGGACACGTTTACGGTAAAGCCATTCCCAGATTTGATCAGCACGGAATTTCTTTTCTCCTTGCTCCAAGACCCACTCTTGCATTCCTTGACGTGTTAAACTATAAATCGACGGTTTCATCTTTCTCCTTATTTTCTAGTCCTTCTTACGGATGACAAAATGACGTTGCACCTTGTCTTCTTTCTGAGATTTTTGGTCTTTTGAACGGCGTCTATTTCTCTTATCCGTATGATTTTTTTTCTTACTTTGAGAAGTCTTTTTCCCTTTGCGAGAGTCCTTTTCTTCCTCTTTTTTGCGCATCTTTTGGTCAAATGGTGCTCGTTTAGGAGCTTCATTTTCTAGAACAAAATAGGCACAACCATAGCTACAATACTCTAGTAGGTAGTCTTGCAAGCGACTAATTTTTTCTAAAGACTCTTCAGCTCGTTCATTCTTATAAAATCCCCGTAAGCGTAACTGCTCATTACTCCAGTCTCCTACGATATAATCAAACTTTGTTAATACTTCTGAAAAGCGTTGAGTAAAAGCTGTTGCATCAAAAGCATCCTTGCTATTTCAACTAGAGTAAAAACAAAATCTTCAGCTTCCACTCTGTTTCCAGTCAGTTGAAATTCGGGACCAGGGAATTTATTGTAATTATATAATTCGGGTGCAATTTCTTTACGCATAATCTTCCTTTTTCAACGATTACTTAATACTCTATTCTACCATATTTTCGCCACATTTTCACCTTTAGTATTAAAATGAAAAAAGTCTGACGATTTAAGATTCTCTATCTAAAAACTCGACTTTCGTAGACAAGAAAAAACTGGGGCTTCCCAGTTTTGAGTGATTATAGGTAAAGTAATTTGAAAAGTGCTACTGCTGCAATACCAGCTGCAATCGGTGCAACTACTGGTACCCAAGCATACCACCATTTTGAATCACCCTTGTATTGACCAAGGATTGATTTTGGAAGGAAGGCATGAAGGAGACGTGGTCCAAAGTCACGAGCTGGGTTCAAACCAGGTCCTGTAGGTCCTCCAAGTGAAGTAACCAAAGCCATTACTAGGAAACCAAGTGCCAAGTGACCAACAGCAAGTCCTGATGCTGTATGAGGCGCTACTTGAGCTTTAATTGCCAAATCAGAGAAGTCAACATTTTGACCAGCTTGAGTTGCCATTTGTTTCATGTATTGGAGGACTTCAGCTCCAAAGAAGTTCTTTGTCATACCAAGTGCTGCAAAGAAGAGAACGAATGAACCAACAAACTCGTTGATAAAACCGTTAACTGTTGCTGCAAAGCGTGATTCTTTTGTACCTTGGTCAATACTTGAAATTGTTGAGAATGTTCCCAAGATATTGTTTGCTTTTTCAGTTTGCAAGTAGTATGGACGGTGAGTTGCAACAACCAAGGCTTGTCCGAAGATTGCTCCCAAGACTTGTGCAACGATGTATGGTACTACTTGTGCCCAAGGGAAAAGTCCGCTAACTGCTAGACCAAGAGTGAAGGCTGGGTTGATGTGGTTACCAGAAACATTACCAAACATCAAGGCAGGGATCATAACCCCCATACCGTAACCAACAGCGATAACGAGCCAGCCACTTTGGTGACCTTTCGTACCTTTAAGTTCAACGTTGGCAACTGCACCATTTCCCAAGATGATCAAGATGGCTGTTCCCAAAAATTCAGTGGCATATTTGACTGCCCATGCGAAATCCATTGATAGATTCTCCTTAATATTTTTTAGACAATCCCTATTCTATCAATTTTTAAGCCTTTTAGCAACAGATTTTCTAAAAGAATACTACGGGAAAACGCTTTTATTTTAGTTCTTAAAAAAAGACCTAACAAACCTAGTTTGTTAAGTCAAAATTTTGATTATTCTTGACGCTGACCAAAGTCCTTAATCATCTGATCCATTTCTTCACGACTTGGTGTCGTTAGCATATAGAGAAAGTCTCCTTGCAATTCAGCAAAGGCTGCAGGCATGATTTTCTTGACCTTAAATTGCTGACCGTATTTGGCGAGCAAGTCTTCTTCTGAATAAACATAGTTGGCATTGGCGCGACGAGATGTTGCCAAGCAGTACAGGGGCTCGAATTGTGAAGCAGGGAATGGCTCACCCGCAACGATCGCTGCATAGCCCTTGTACAAATCAAAAGAATGGGCATAGTTATAAACATCAATGGTGAACCCACCTGCTGGACGGTTATTGTACTCAATGGCAATATAATCATCACCTTCACGGAAGAACTCGATATGGAAGAAACGTTCTTTCATGCCAAATTCTTTAACGATTGCCTCACCATACTTGCGCAATTTTGGATCCATATCTTTAAGAACATAATAAGAATTGTCCATCTTGTAAATCATGAGATCAAGCGGTGTATGGGCATAGTCAAAGGTCGTAGAAAAGACGATATTTCCATTTCTATCTACCAAACCATCGAAGGTACAGATTTCACTAGAGGTGACAAATTTTTCAAAGAAATAAACGGTTGAATGGTCCCACTCTGCCTTGAAATGATGGATATCCTCTTCTGTTTCAAGCTTGAAGGTTGCTGCCGCTCCCACTCCATTGTCAGGTTTGGCAATCATCGGAAGGCCAATTTCTTTCACAGCTTTGTCAACATCTGCATCTGTTTCAATGACAGCACCTGGAACCACTGGAACTCCAGCTTTTTTGAAGAGTTTTTTCATCTCAGATTTGAACTTGGTCTTCTTGAGGTCGTCTGGTTTGGCACCAAAGACATTAAATTGTTCACGAAGAGCAGCATCCAACTCTAGCCAGTATTCATTGTGAGATTCGATGCGGTCAATTGGACCATGCTTATAAAAGAGAAAGGCAACTGCACGTTTAACTTCATCAATATTTTCAAGATTATCAACACGGAAATACTCAGTCAAGCTATTGCGCAATGGTTCATCTAGTTGTTCGTAGGGTTCTTGCCCAATCCCTAGAACTGTGATTTCTTTATTGGCTAACTCAATACTAAATTGCTGAAAATTTTGTGGGTAATAGGGTGAAATTACAAGATAATTCATAAGCGGCTCCTTTTATAGACTCATGTGACCGAGGAAATATGGCATTTGTTTGCGCCACCAATCCCAATCATGGGCAACATCATGTCCCCATTCTGCAAACCAGGCAGGAATTTGTTTTTGGTCAAAGGCTTCTTTTAACTTGTAGTAAGAAGGCAGGCCATCATGCTCCCAAGCACCTAAGCCAGTACAAATCACAATCTCAGCCTGACGGTAACGATCGATAAACCAACCATCATTTTGATTCCAGATATAGTCTACTGGTGAATTTTGATAGATAGCATCATCATTGTAGTAGTCACCTACAAAGAAACGCGCATCATAAACACCGCTGAGGGCGATAACCTTGGTAAAGACATCTGGATGCTGAAGGAAAAAGTTAAGTGCATGATAGGCTCCCATAGAGCAGCCTGTCGTCATCATGCCGTCGAACCAGCCTGTCTTGTGCTTGATAAAAGGAATGGCTTCTTCAATAACGTATCGCTCATAAGCACGGTGCATTTCAGCTTGGTCATGACCATTTTTCCATGTTGCTAGCCAACTTTCACTATCGACACTTGAAAGGGTAAAGAATTGCACTCGACCTTCCTCGATAAAGGATGCACATGCATCAATCATGCCAAAATCATAGTATTCATTGTGGCTACCACCTGAGGAAGCAAAGACAACCACTGGGATACCTGCGTGTCCGTAACGATTAACATACATTTCACGGTTAAGATGACCACTCCAGTGGCTAAGATGTTCAATATTCATATCCTGTCTCCTTTATACTAATTACCAATTTTCTGCAAAAAAGCGTAGGCAAGCTGGAAGATTTTCTGACCATGGCACTTCATGGTGAATGGCTCCAGCCTGAACCTTGAGAGAGAGATTTTCCAACTGAACTCCTCCTGCTATCAAATCATGATAATAGCGAAGGGAAGAGTCGATATAGGCCTGCTTAATATTGCCAGCCATGAGGGTCTTGTCTGTTTCGTCTGCTTCTTCCGTACCAACATAGATAAAGACACGCTGGTCAGGCAATAGTTTTTTTTGCTCGATATAGCGATCAAAGGCATCTTGGTGAAGCCAGTTAGCTGATGAGAAAACTCCCAAACATCCAATCTGATCCTGATACTCCAAGCCAATAAACTGGGTAATATTTCCACCCAGAGAAGATCCAACCATAGCAGTATGCTTGCGATCAGACTTTGTCCGATAGTTTTCGTCGATAAAGGGTTTGACCACTTCCATGACAAACTCAGCGTACTCGACTCCCTTACCACCAAATTGTTGGCCAGGAATGTTGGACTCTTGGAATTTCCATGCCGCATACTCATTCATCCGTCCAAGTCCATCATTGTCAATAGCCACAACAATCATACGGCTGATATCTGGATTTCGCTTGATAGCTGGGATAATCTTCCAGGAATGTCCAACGTAAGATTCCTTGCTATAAAAGACGTTTTGTCCATCGTGAAAATACACAACTGGGTAGCTTCTATCCGTGTCTTTATCATAGTTTTTGGGGAGGAGAACACGTACCCGGCGCTCCTTACCTGTGTAAGGAACCACTAATTTATGCTCTCGCATTTTTAGGTAAAAATATGATTGATTCATTGTCAGAAAACTCTCTATATTCAAAATTTTATCTTATTATAGCACAAAAATAGAAAAAAAGTCAGTTTCCGTCTAAATTTAGAACAAAAAACTAACTTTTTCTACTTATTTTCTCTATTCTTCTGGATTTTCTAATTAGAGGAGATCGTCAATTAGCTCATCAACTGCATCCTTCTCAGCTTGAGGCGTAATTTCAGTAATCATGATTCCTGCTACTGCTCGCTCAACCAATCCTTCGACGTCCATACGTGTTTCATACTGTTCCGCATTCTTAATCTTTGGATTTGTTTTCGGACGATCAGGCGCAAAAATTGTACAACAGTCTTCAAAAGGTTGGATAGAAATTTCAAAGGTGTCAATTTCCTGAGCAATATCAATAATTTCCAACTTATCCATGGTCACAACTGGACGGATAATTGGTGTATTGGTCACGGCATTGATAGCCTGCATACTTTCTAAGGTTTGACTAGCCACCTGACCAAGACTTTCACCATTGATAATGACCAAACCATTTCTCACTTCACGGATACGGTCTGTAATCCGCATCATAAAGCGGCGAGTCAAAGTCATGAGATAAGCTTCTGGAGCTTTAGCCTTAATCTCTTCTTGGATTTCAGTGAAAGGTACTTCGATAAACTGGATATTGCCACCAAATTTAGTCAATTTACGGGTCAAATCTTGGGCTTTTTTTGAGGGCACCTGGACTGGTATATGGTGGACTAGCAAAGTGAACAGCTTCGATATCCACTCCACGTTTTAGAGCTAGATAACCAGCTACTGGTGAGTCAATCCCACCTGACAACATGAGCATGCCTTTCCCTGAAGTTCCAACCGGTAAACCACCAGCTCCTCGAATGGTTTCATAAGAAAGGTAGGCCGCCTCTTCACGAATCTCCACCTGAAGATTGATGTCAGGATTTTTCATTTGTGCTTGTACATTGGGAATGGCTTCAAATACTGCACCACCAAGAGTTTGGTTCAACTCACGACTGTCTAACTCAAAGTTGTGGTCGCTTCGCTTGCTTGAGATTTTAAAGGTCATACCTTCCTTGTAGATGTCCTTCATAATCTCTTGGACAGCAGATTTCAGAACTTCTACAGATTTTTCAACCTTGTATACTGGCGAAAAGTTTTGAATTCCGAAAACTTGCTTGAGTGACTCGGCAGCTGCTGTATAATCTGCCCCATTCAGATAAGCATGGGCACGATCGCGATCTGCTGTGACTTTGACTTGAGGATAGATGGATAAAACGTCTGAGATATTATTACGTAGTTTATTGATGAAACGCATACGGTTTTTACCCTTGGTTGACAACTCTCCGTAGCGAATCATAATTTCTGAATACTGCATGAATACTCCTATCTTACTTTTTTAGTTTGATTGTAGATTAATTTTAGTTTAGTCAAAAATTGCTCAACTTGACTCATATCATTTTCTAGGTCTAGACTGAGACGAACTGCTGACTGGGCCTTATCCTTTTCAATGCCCATGGCAATCAGGGTACCAGCAGGTTTACCAGCCTTGGACGAGCAAGCTGACGTTGTAGAGATGAAAATATCATAATCTTCAAAGGCATGAACGATGACTTCACCACGAACACCCTTAATCCCAAAGGTCAAAATATGAGGCGCAAAGTCTTCCTCACCTGAAAAGACAAAAATATCTGGATATTCAAGTAGAGCTTGACGGATGACCTCTTTCATCTGACTTGTTTTGCTAGCAAAAAAGTCCAATCTCTCCATAGCTAGACGCAAAGCCTTGGCAGTCGCAGCAATCCCAGCTACATTCTCAGTTGTTGAACGATAGTCACGCTCTTGGCCACCACCAGTTAAAAGCGGTGTAATTTTCTTACCAGACTTGATATAGACAAAGCCAACACCACGAACTCCATGGAACTTATGACTGGAGAAAGTTGCAAAGTCTACTCGGTCAGTCAAATACTTTTCTGTCGGAATCTTGGCCAAGGCCTGAACAGCATCTACATGGAAAGAAATGTTTGGTTTATCCGCTAAAAGTTCTGAAATAGCTTGGATGGGCTGGATGGAGCCAATTTCATTGTTGACTGCCATGATGGAAACTAGTGTGGTATCAGGACGAAGTAAACCTGCTAAGGCCTCTACATCAACAAAACCCTTTTCATCAACTGGTGCAAAATCCACTTCAAAACCTTGAGTCTTGAGCCAGAGGGCTGACTCCTTGACTGCTGGGTGCTCAATAGCTGACACAATAATGTGTTTACCAAATTGCGCTTTTTCAAATGCAACACCTTTGATAACCCAGTTATCCCCTTCAGTGCCACCAGAAGTAAAGAAGATTTCTTCGCTTTTCTTGCCAATCAAATCTGCAATCTGTTGACGAGAAGCTTCTAAAATTCTGGTAGACTGGTCTCCCAAACGATGGAGACTTGAAGGATTTCCAATAATTTTTGCAGACACTTGCATATAGGTTTCAAGTGCTTCTGGATAAGGCTTAGTCGTTGCCGAATTATCAAAGTAAATCATGGTTTCTCACGCTTTCTAAAATCACTCCTTCTATTGTATCACGAAACAGTTCAGGCGACAAGAAAGGCAATTCAGGTTCATTTAAGTTTTTTTTAAAGATTTTCGGTATAATGAATTTTAGTAAAGGAGAGATATTATGTCTAATTATCGTAGAACATCAAAACCCTAAAACGGAACACATCAAAAAAAGGATTTACTGTTTTTTTCAAAAAAACGATTGCTACTATCGGTAGTATTCTGGGGCTGATTACTGCAAGTATCACCATCATGAATGCTATGAATAATAATAACAACAATAACTCTAAAAAAGAAACTACGACAACCCAGACAACTGTCATAAAAGAGATTCAAAAGGAATCCCCTCAAGAGAATACTACTCCAAACAAGGACAATACTTCTACAAAGGAAAACACACAAGAAGAAACAACAAGTCAATCTAGTAGCAGTGCAGAAAGCAAGAAAGAAGATACTAGCAGTAAACAAGAACAACCGACTGTTCCTTCTTCTAGCACTCAAACAACAGATACAAAAACGTCTACTACTAATGGAGCTTCCTAAATGAACTATCTGACAGCCAGCAATTTCGCTGGTTTTTTTATTGCTGTCTCCAGCATTTATCAGCAAAAGTTGATCTTTGCAACAGAAAAATGATCAGCCTTTAAACCAATCATTTTTTTGAATATATTTTAGCTAAAAACTAAAAATAGATAGTTTAAAATAGATACCAGTACCAGAACTCCGTTATTTAGCAAATGAACAGCTATGGAATCAAGGATATTCCCTCTACGAGCATAGGCTAAGTAAAATATCACTCCCAGTAAAAAATAAGTTACAAACTCTATTGGATAAAAACATATACAGATAGCCAAAAAAATCGCAGAACTTATTAGCAATTTCAACCACTTTTGATCATCTTTAAAAAAATAGTGGCTGAAGAATCCTCTAAATACTAATTCTTCCATGATTGGAGCAAATATACCAATTGCAAAAATGAAAGGCGATGAAAAAAATAGAGGAAAAAAACACGAGTAACCTGCTCATTTGTGGCCAGCAAGGCGAGCATCGTTAGCGGAAGTTGGATTTCAGTAACCACTTGGATTAGGAGAGTACCTACAATCGCTACTAGTCGAGTAGCAACATAAAATAAAAGGGCTATTCCAAAATCTTTCCAGGTAAACTTGAAAGCCTTCTGCTGATTCGGAATTTTCTTTTTATATTGTCGCCAAACAGCAACTAGCAAGAAAGTAGCAAGTACCAAATACCCAATACTAGTCGTCCACTTTAAGGACAGAGAACTAGAATCTTCGAGACCAACATTCTCATGGGAAATGTATTTACATTTATAATCAGTAAAAATCATTCCTACAAATTTTTAAACTATTTTTTTCAACTTTTTGCAAACCACTACCTCTTCTTTACTTAACTCCAGCGTCTCCACTTACTAACGATGCTCATCTGTGTTTTCTTTTCTCTTTATAAATTTCTACTCCCTTAATCAGGGATAATAACACAAGGATGACCCCAATATCTAAATTGATCAAACTACCTCCATCAGCGAATAAATACAAACCCAAGCAGGCTTGCGCTAAAGGGATAGGCATATTTATTAAATTTCATAGATACTCCCCAAAGCTTTCTACAAATAAAGGAATGAATAGAATAACTTCTTAGTCTTGCTCACATAAGAGCATCAAATTTCAGATTTACTTTTTTCTACTAGCTATCTCTAAATCCAATCCAATAATACTCTTCTGATTAACTTGTAAGATCGGTTTTATTCTTTTAGGGTTGAACCAGACCACTGAATTACTAAATCATGTTTAGGAACAATTATAGTTTAGCATTTATTTCCAAGAAAAGATTGCTCTTTCTTAAATTGTCATCAAAACATCCTAAATGGTAGTAAATTTGACTTGCGGCTTAAGGACTTCGTTAGGAGTTCGAAATGTTTTATCCAAGGAACTTCAGTGACCATCAGCTTCCTCACTTTAAGAAAAAGCGAACAAGACCAGATTCTGTTTATCAGAAAACTAGTTTTGTCCGCTTTTTATATTCGAGATTAGTCTCTTGATCCAATCTCTATGACTTATACTCTTCGAAAATCAAATTCAAACCGCGTCAACGTCGCCTTGCCGTAGGTATATGTTACTGACTTCGTCAGTTCTATCCACAACCTCAAAACAGTGTTTTTAGCTGACTTCGTCAGTCTTATCTACAACCTCAAAGCAGTGTTTTGAGCAACCTGCGGCTAGTTTCCTAGTTTGCTCTTTGATTTTCATTGAGTATTAGATGCTTTTACATCATCTTATTCGTCGTCTTTTTTCTTTCCCATAGCAAACATACCAAGAAGTGCACCTACAACACCAACGGCTGCAAGGCCAGCATTTTCTTTAGTACCTGTTTCTGGGAGCTTGTATGGATGACTTGCAGGTGCTTGGTAGGTCTTATCTTGTGACATAGCAAGAGCTACAAGAGACTGCTCATCTGTGTATGCTGGAGTTTCACGTGTAGTTGGGGCTGAACCATTCACACTTCCAGTAAATTCTGGAACTTCGTGAGTAGTTCCTTCTGATCCATTTACGTGACCAGTGAACTCTGGAACTTCATGGACAGTTGCTTCGACACCATTCACCCCACCAGTATATTCTGGGACTTCGTGGACAGCTGCTTCAGTGCCATTTACACCACCTGTGAATTCTGGGACTTCTACTACTGGTGCTGGAAGCTTGTCTGCTTCTGCCGTAGCTTCAGTATACTCTGGAACTTCATGGATAGCTGCTTCGACACCATTCACGACGCCTGTGAATTCTGGGACTTCTACTACTGGTGCTGCTTCTTCACCTGCTGTGCCAATAGCTTCAGTATATTCTGGAACTTCATGAACAGCTGCTTCAACACCATTTACGCCACCAGTAAATTCTGGGACTTCTACTACTGGTGCTGCTTCTTCACCCTTGCTTGTAGTTAAAGCTGGTTTCTCTGGTTCTTCTGGAAGCTCTTGGTGGAAGGTCGTCATTTCGTAAAACTCAGGTTTGCCACCTTCCCAAACAACTTTGACATCTAACAATGGCGCTTTTTCTCTCACTGCAAATGTTTGGAAGCTTGAGGTAATTTCACCTAGTTCTGACCAAGCATCTGCTTTATCTTCTTTCAGAGTACGAGCAAGCACACGAGCTTTCACTCCTTGAGGAATACTTGAAACAAGGCGAATATGGTTAGCGTCTGTTGGTTCTGACAAGTGGTAGACAAGCTCACCTTGTTCTTTCTCAGCCTTGTAACTTGTCAATACTTTGCCATCTACAAGGTTAGTGTAAAGGTTGCCTTGACTTTCACCGCTGTTTCCTTCTACAGTTGGGTCATTGATTGGTTTCACGAATTCACCATCATTGATCACTAACTCAGTGAAGCCTACAAAACGAGCATCATAGTCTGCTGTAAATAGAACACGGAGATAGTTGGCTTTAACTGGGCTTGAAAGTTCACCCTCGATATAGCGATTTCCTGGCATCTTAGAATCATGTGTCCAGCCATCTGTCAATGAGTCATCACGTGTTTCATTAGCAACACCGTCACCAACTGTCACAACATCTGTCCAAGTCTTGCCATCTTGACTGACTTGAATCTTACCATCACGGAGATAGTTTTGAGTGCCGTCTTGAATGTAAGCTCTAATCTTCTTAATATCACGTTCGCTACCAAGTTTCAAGGTGATATGACCGTCTTTACGAGCATAGTCTGAGAACTCTACAAAATTATTGTAAACACCGTCAAATAACTGATCCAAGTTCTTGATCTTACGAACGTCATTTCTACCGTATGTTGGGTGGATTCCCATTGATGTAGAATCAAGTGTGGTTGGCTGAACTTCTTTTGTCTGAACAAGTAGAGATGTTGCTGTCACTGCTTGTTCTTGATCAGTCTTATTAACCAGACGAACATAACGTACCAAGGACTTATCAGTCACTTGATTAGCTGGATACCATTCTTGGGCATTTGGAGAGTATTCCAAGTTAAGGGATGGATTTTCTGTACCAAGTGCTTGAATGCTTTCAGCTTGGTGTAGACGATCAAGTTTCATACCCAAGTAGCTATTAGCTGGAAGCTTAGTTCCGCTTGGAATTTGAAGGTCATAACGGCCAAGGCTGTCATAAACTGGAGTTGACTTCAAGCTTTCAACGTTTGTATCAGTCAATTCGCTATTGCCTGCACGTGTTTCAACTGAGAAGTCAGCGATACGCCACCATAGGTTGATGTTCTTAGTATTGCGAACACGAACGTAGCGAGCTGAAATTGGAGTTTCGATTTCTTTTGTTTGTTCACCAGTCAAGCGATCCAACTCTTGCCATGAGCTACCATCTGCAGAATATTCAAGAACACCTTCTGCCAATTTATCTCCTGAACCTTGAACCAGACGAACCTTAGTCACAGGTTTGACTTCACCCAAGTCAAGTTGTACCCAACCATTGACTGGAGTTGTGTCTGTTCTATCAGCATTTGCAAGCATGGCTTCAGTATTATCACGTCCGTCTGTAATCTGACCAACTGTTGTGTTGTACTTGTACATAAGATTTGGACTGATAGTCACAGTAGCTGACTGTTTAGCACGAGTAACTTCTACAGGGCGGTTAACAGCAATTTCTCTTACCGCAAACCAAGTATTTCCACGATCTGAAGTCGCAATCATACGAACAGCTTTGGCGTTGATGTTGAGGTTTTCAAATTTAAGCAGTGGTTCATTACCAGTGTAGCTTGGTTCTGAAAGGGTTACCCACTCATCATTTTCATTGAGGTATTCAACCTTAGCATTGTTGAAGGTATCACGAGGATTTGCTTGAGTGCCCATTGCAAAGGTCAAGTTTTGAACTGGAACAGCCTTGTTAAATTTCAAACCAATGAAGTCACCAGTTTGAATGCTGTTTGGTGATTTGATCAAAGCATGTGTTCCCAAATCACCGTCAGTCACTTCAGCCAATCCACCTTCTACACCTGTACGGTTTTGTGATAAAGGTACTAATCACTTGATCAGGATGCAAGGCTTTTTGAACTTCTGTTGCGAGGATTTCACGAAGTCCAAGCAAGAATGGACGGATATGTTGAACACCCAACTCAGCTCTTTCATCATGGTCTACATAATGGAAGGTATAAGTTTGAGACTGTTCATAAAGTTTTAATCCCTTATAGTAACTATCCCAAAGTTTTGCAGAATCGTTCTTTTCGATAGCTTCTGTACCATCAAGGAGAGCACTCAATGCGTCCATTTGGTCAATGGTATTATCCAACCAGTAGTGGATTTGAGCACGCATCTTTTCATCACCAGATGCTTTATAAAGTTGAGCTGCTGCTTTTAGTTTAGCAAATTCTGCACGCAAGCCTTCACGCTCTGCACCGACATCTTGACCAGCTTTCAACTTAGACATAAAGGCATCCAATTTCGGTGCAAGTTCAACAGACTCTTCCAACTTCACAACACGACCATCCATGTTTTGGTTGATCATGTGTTTACCAAGTTCACGGAAGGCAAGAGATGTTTCACTATCTGTAAACTTACCGTTTTCAACAAAGTTGAAGGCGATGTCATTCACTCTCTTAGCTTCTTCTTCTGATTTCCATTGTTTCCATGCATATTGGGCTGCTGAGAAGAGGGCAATCTTAGAAGGCTCAGATTGTTGCATTGGGTTCAACATGATACCTGAAAGGAGACTTGGATCTACATTTGGATGAAGGAATTTCTCACCGCCACCCAAAATCAAGTGTTGTTTAGAGTTATCTGTAACAGGCCAGTTTACCCATAGAGAAACTGGTCGGTAGGTCTTACCTCCTGCAGTCAGGTTATTCTTAAGGTTAGAGAGGAAGCTTTCAGACACTTCACCCCAAATCTTACCACCAGTAAGGGTCATAGAAGTTGAAGTTGGAAGGTTTTCATTTAGAGATTTCAACTCATCTTCACGTCCATTACCCCAATATTGACCTGGAACGAAGATCATTTCCTTACGAAGACCAACATAAGTTGCTTGTTTTTCAGTCAACCAGTCTGTCATGTCCTTCATCAAGCGGTTGTAGCTATTGTAGCCACCAACTGGACTTGGAGCGTCATCAGCTAGGATACCGAACTCACGAACACCGACATCCATCAATTGAGTGAATTTAGCTTTAATTGTTTCAAGGTCTTTTTGGTAGTCAGCATCGTTGCCAAAACGGATACGGTTGTTCATGAATGGGTGAATGGTCCAAACATAACGAGTCTTGTTTTGGTTTCCGACACGCGCCAATTCACGGATTTCTGCTAATTTTTCTTCTGGATAAAGTTCACGCCATTTCTTGTTGTGGTATGGATCATCTTTTGGTGCAAAGAAGTATTGAGTCAACTTCAAGTCACCACCATAACGCATCAACTCAGCACGATCAGCATTGCTCCAAGGGTTACCATAGTATCCTTCGATAAAGCCACGGTTCTTAATTTCAGCGAAGTCTTCAACTGTTACATTACGCAAGACTGGAGCTTCACTTTCATTAAGCATGTGTTTGAGAGTTGTCAAACCGTAGAAGACAGCATCTGTATCCTTACCGACGATAGAGATTGTATTGTTCTTGATTGACAAGGCATAGGCATCAATCTTATCAAAGAGTCCTTGAGAAATGCCAGACACTTCTTTTTTTCAGCCTGTGAATTTTTGACCATGAACCCCAAGGTAAATGTTGGTAGCACCTGCCACTGCTGTTTGACTGCTTGTGTATGAGATTTGATGATCTTGTAGGACACTCTTCAAGCGATTACGAGTATAGATATCTAATTGATCACCCATGACAAGATTGACTTGTTTATGGAGTTTCGTAACACCTTCATCGTAAGTTACTTTTTTTGTGGTGTTGGGAAGACCTTGTACTCTTTCTTGAGATAATCCTGACTTTGAGTCTGCATGCAACTGCTTCGTCACTTGTAGGTTTCGTAGCTACAAAGCTATCAGCAAGTTCAGTTGTACCATCGCCCATTTCCTCAACTTTAGGTTTTTCTGGTGTCACAGGTTTTTCTGGAGTTTCAGGTTTTTCTGGTGTCACAGGTTTCTCTGGACTAACTGGCTCTTCCACCTTGTTAGTAGAAACTGGTTTCAGAAGTTGAATTTCTGCAGCACTACCAAATCCTGCAGCACCAGCTAGAACTTTAAATTCTACCTTATCGGTTTCAATGGCATCAAAGTTAACTGTTTTCTCTTTGGCATTGTTTTCCCAATTTCCTGAAGCAACTTTAACCATTTGACCATCTTTTTGAGCATAGATTTCATAAGATGTCACAACACCGTTGCCTCCACCTGGACGTGGAAGATAAGTCAAACCATTAACTGTTTCAGCTGCTTTCAAGTTCATTGCCACTGTAAATGGAGCCTGATGACCAGACCATTTTTGAATGCCAGAAGGTATTTGGATCATTGTCAAAGGCTTTTTCGACTGGACCTTCTGCATTGGTTCCTGGTAATTCTTGACTTGTTGCAGAAACTGTAAAATGATCATTTGGAATCAAACGTGGGTTTACAAATGCTTCATTTGACAACTCAGCACTATGCAAGATTCCTTTGAAGCCACCAATTGTTTCAAGTGGTAAGACTAAGCTATTATGAGCCAAACGTGGATTAGCTGGATTTGCAATCCGTTCAACCTTTTCACCGTCCACATAAACTTCAGTCACTTGAGGTTTGGTTACGACAGAAATTTGATAACGTTTGTTCTTTTCAAGTTTCTTGTTAAATTGAATATGGAATTGTTCAAAAGTATAGGCAAGGTAGCCATCTTTGTCCGCAAGATAGAGTTGATTGTTTCCGCTTGTTGAGAAGGTTTGCTCGCCATCACCAGTCACTGTCACATCCAATTTCAAGACATGACTTGGTCCAGCATCACCAACTAGGCCTTCGATAGTGCTATCTTTTTCGAAGTTCAAACCTGCTTCAGTCTTCTGTACTTTCTTAGCAAGATAATCTTTGACAGTCTCAGGATTAATCTTGAACAAGTCTTCTTCAGCTACGGTCTTATCTGGATTAGATTGAGGTGCATAAACACTTGCTGGTTGAACACGATCTGCATAGGTCTTGGCTGCACGGTCTGAACCCCAAGTGCGCTCTGCAGTTGATTGCATACTCTTGAAGAAGCGTTTAAAGATATCGTAAGGAAGTAAGTCCAGTTTCATGGAGGTCAATATTATCATTCCATACTGCATGACCACCACCAAGGATATTTGGATTAGAGGCTTCTAAGCGTGGTCCTCCACCTGTTGAGAAGTCATTTGGTGTCCAGCGATTGTATTGAGTTTCATAGTTTGCATAATCTCCATATCCACCTTGACTATTGCTACCACTTGGAACACTATAGGTTGGAATATCTGTGATATTGATAATCTTAGCACCTTGAGCAATTGCGGCAGCTGGGCGTTGCCATCCAATGCTCCAAATATCAACTTCTACATCTTTCCAATCTACAGGTGTAGTTCCTTGTTTGGCACTGAGGGAACCCCAAATACGTGGTGTTAAACCTTTTCCTTTGATGTACTGGATCATATCATTGACATAGCGACGATAGCTTTCTGGATTTCCATAATATTCATCTGTACCGATATGAACTGTAGATACGCCATGGAGAGGTGCGTCTTCACCATCGAGCAATTTATCATAGACTGATTTGACAAAAGCAAGAGTTTCTTCGTACTTGTTATCCAAATCTAGCATAGCCACACGCTCTACATTATGTTTTCTCGCACTAAGCTGACCTTTATACATCAAGTCTGGACGAACTTTAACAAATGAAAGGGCGTGACCTGGAGTGTCAATTTCAGGAACAAGATTGATATGTAAAGCTTTGGCCAACTTGATGATTTCTTGCATTTCTTCCTTAGTGTAATGCTCGTCAGATGTTAATTTTTCACCATTTTCACCAACAACATCAGTCTCTACACGGAATCCTGTCTTAGCTTTTTTGAGGACATAATCTAGTTCTTCATCTTGAGAAAGATTTTTACCAGCCAAGTGATCTTTTAAGAAGATATAGTTATCATTCAAGTGCAACTGAAGATCGTTCATCTTGTAGTAAGCCATGTTGAGCATGATATCTACAAGTGTATCATAAGGGATAAACTTACGACCTGTATCTAGCATAAAGCCACGGTGGCTAAAGCTTGGGAAGTCACGGATTTCTCCGTTTTGCAAATCATTTTCACCCATTTGTAGAAGAGTACGAGTTGCGTAAAAGGCTCCTGCGTTGGTTGCAGCTTCTACAGTGATAACACCATCTTTTACAGTGATACCATAGCCTTCTTTACCATAACCCTTATCTTCAACCTTTTTAAATTCAATCCGTTTTTGAGCTGTTTGATCACCTGTAGCGATTTCTAGCCCACGACTTTCAAGGTCAGTCTGATAGAATTTAGCTTCTTGACCAAATCCAGAATCGCCAACTGAAATCACGGTATCAGCTGTAATAGAAGTTTTGCCTTCAGTTCCATACCATTGTTGAACTGCTGGAGCAACTGCTGGTTTAGTGCCTACACCTTCGTCTGCATGCAATCCTTTAATGACTACTTCAAATTCTTTTTGTGAAGGTATGAGTATCCTTGACTTGTTGGACCATGACCTTAACAGTTTGATCTGTTAAGGGTTTATAGATTTTTGTTATTTAGGTCAACAACACCCTGTTTGTTGCTACCAATTAAAGCTTACTTCACCTGGTAATTTAGGTAAGATAAGAGATTTCCCATCTTCAGCAACAGCTAATTCTGTCACTTGACGAATATCTGTTGGTTTGCTAGCGTCTGGAATGTTTGAGTAGGCACTGAATTTCTTGAATCCCAACATTTTTTTCCAATTCATTGTACCAGCTTGATAATCTGTAATTTCAAGTTTGAGGTATTTAGCTTGGATAGCTTCTTTCAAGTCAATTTTTTTCATCAAGAAGAGGATTCCCTGTTCTTTGATAAGCCAACTTCCATTCTTTAACTCCTGAACCATTCACATCATCCTGGCCAGCGTAATAGAGGTTCCATGATTTGATATTTGGATCATTTTGTTCACCACGAACGCGGCGGTCCCAATCAATCTCAACATGCTTAATCACTGTTGTCTTTTTCAAGAGTAAATTCGATTGTTGGTTTCTCAACGTTTTTGGTCAGTAGCCCAGCGAGTATCAGGTTTTTCCGTCGATCGCCTTTTTCTGCCGTGTATTGTGTGTTGGCTTCATGGTTTGATGCTGTAGCAGAAGCTTTTTCTAAATGATTGACATCTGGTGTATCTACTACATCTTTAGTCGCAGGAGTTACAGTTGGTTTCGCCTCAGAAGCTGCTTCCTCTTTAGGATTTGTAGCTGGTTTTGAAGCTACTTCTTCCTTAGGAGCAGGAGTTTCACTTGGTTTTTGGAGTAGTTGTTTCAGCTGCAGTTGCTCCAGTTTCTGACGCTGCAGGTTGTTCATCTACAGTTCCAGCACTTGCTTCTGCTTTTTCAATAGCTGCTGCTATATCTGCTGGCAGTTTATCCAGAGGCTGAGCTTGTGTTACCGTACCTTCTGTCTCTGCAGGTCCTTCTGTTTCAGCAGCCTGAACCGCACCAGCACCAAAAATGCTAGCACCAATCATAACAGAAGCTGCGCCGATTGTAAATTTACGTATACTGTAATGACACCGTTTCTCAAAAAAATGTTTTCCCATTTTTTCCTATTTCCTTTCATACGCTCACAAGGAGTAAGCGCTCTCATTCCCCTTTAGAAAAAGAGAGGACCTAGAGGGTCCTCTCTGGGTTTTCTTTTTCTCCACGACAATAATTGTGGAGTCTAAGCTCTCTTTTAATGAAAACTTTTTATTTTTTAATCTTCTTTTCTCTTTGCAAGAAATAGAGCAGACATTGCTAGACTGAGGCTGGCAAGGAAGAAGAGATGATCTGACTTGCTAGTACCAGTTTCTGGAAGTTTATCCTTCGCTTCTTGTTTAGCTGCTACTTCCTTCATTTCTGGTTTAGCAGTATCATCTGATTTCTGATCGAGTTTTTGTACTGCTGCATCCTGTGGTTTATGATCCAGTTTCTCTGTTGATGGAGTCTGTACTCGACCTCCAGGTTCCTCAGTTAATGGAGTTTGTGGTTTATGACCTGGCTCTCCTACTGATGGCGTTTGTGGTTTAGAAACTTGTTTATAAACCACTGCAAAATGTCCTAGCTGACTAGTTGTAAACTCAACTGTACCTTGACCATTTGTAAAGCTTACTGCCTCACCTGATGCAGTGTAGTATACTCCAGCTACTTCACTAGAAACTGGAAGTCGAACGAGCACTACACCCTTCGCTTGAACCTCATGCTGATCTTTATCAACTAAATGAAGAGCATAAGCATCAAATTTCACACCTTGTAGACTTTGGTCTGTTACTTTTTGAACTTTAAGATTAAGATCTGTAGCCAAATCTCTTGCTAGTCCTGCAACTACAACTCCTGTAGTCTTATCTGACAAGACACGAACACCTTCAGTTGGTTTTTCTACAGTAGGTGCGGCTTGATCACCTGCTGTTCCAATCGCACCTGTGTACTCTGGTACTTCATGGACAGCGGCTTCAGCTCCATTTACACCTCCAGTAAATTCTGGAACTTCGTGGATAGCTACTTCATTTCCTGCTGTTCCCTCAACTTCATTGTACTCTGGTACTTCATGAACAGCGGCTTCAGCTGCGTTCACACCACCAGTAAACTCTGGTACTTCATGGATTGCAGCTTCAACACCATTTACACCACCTGTGAATTCTGGAAGGTCAACAACTGGTGCTGCTTCATCACCCTTGCTTGAAGTTGGAGTTTCAGGTTTAGGTTCTGGATCTGGAGTTGGAGTAGGTGTTTGGTCTTTCAATTGGTCGAGATAATCTGCAAAGTACTCAAGCATTCTATTTGTCAAGAGATGATTATCTGTTGCAAATTTCATGCTGGCAACAACACTTGCTACTTCCTCTTGATTACTCTTATCAGTCAATTTTTGAGCTTTTGCCAAGGCTGCTTCATAGGCTGTAGTATCAAGACCAGTTTCAGCAACCTGTGGACGAGCAAAGATCAATTCCGCAGCTGATTGATATTGGTTTTCAGTATCACCGTAGGTTCTTGTTCCAGTTAGAACAATCTTTTTAGCCTTGATAGTCTTACCAAAGTCAATATCTTTTGGTTTATTATTGTTAGCCCAATTGGTTGCATTGAAGGTATGTTCCTTGCCTGTTTCATCAGTAACCACAAGAGTGACATCTCTCAAGTTACCATTTGATCCTGAACCACGTGGAACGTAACGGAAGCCAGTAATTTCAGTTGGTTCCTTCAAGACCATAGTTGCAGGTTTACCAACATCTCCTCCGCTCCATGATGTATGCCATAGACTTGACACGTTGCTATCAAAGGCATTTTCAAGACCTTCACCAGCCTGAGCAGGAGCTGTAAGACTTGCAAAGTCATCTGCTACAAGAGCTGTTTTCTTCATCACCAAGCATCTTTAAGAGCATTGACCTTAGCAATTTCAGACTTAGCTTCTTCTACACTGATATCATCGTCTGCTTGGCTGAGGTTGAAGACAGCTTCTTTCAAAGCATCCATTGTTTCTTTAGTGTAGTTGGTCATAGCAACAGTTGGAAGATAGTTCTTGACAGCATTTTCTGTCATCATCTTACCAGTCAAGACAATTTCTTCGATTTGAAGTCTGTCCATGATGAAGTCATTGTAGCCACGGAAGTTAGCATTACCACCTGAGTCTCCGCGAGTGTTGCTTGCATTGCCTGTAGAGTAGATACCTACCCATGTATCGCCAGTTTCTGCACCTGTTACTAGGAAGGTTGCACGTTTCGCTTTCTTAGAATCTGTCCAAGTATTTGGCAATTCATGCATTTCCAAATTACTTGCTTGTCCAGATTGGAATTCTCCCTTACCGACTACAAATGCGTAAGTGCTGTCAGATCCAGCTTCATAGTCAAATGTAATACGGTAGGTCTTGCCTGCTTCAAAGCGGAAGTTTTGTGGAATTGTTTGGTAAACCAAGTTACGACGACTTACGAGACCATTTGTCTTGAGTGACCAATTTCCTTCGATAACGTCATCAACTTTCTTGCCATTCCAATCACGTTGTGTGTATGGTCCATGTTTTTCAGACAAGTGAGTACGGTTATCTTCAACGCCTTCGATACCACCGATAACAAATGGGAAGATACCTTGACCAACATTTTCAAAGTCTTGTTTGAAGACGCCTGTTGCAGTATCGTGACCGTCACCGTACATATTTGATTCATTTTCAAAGGTACGAATTTCATCGAAGTAAGTTGCTTCATCGCCTGCTTCACGACTCAAGGTCAAGGTTACGTTTGATACATCTGAACCTGTTGTGAAGAAAGCATACATGTTTTGGAAGTAACTTGTGTTATCAACTGTTGCATTGCTTCGACGAGTATTGTGAGCATAGGCTTTTACATAGTTAAGTGCTAGTGACTTGTTGGTGTAGTTGGTTACTTCTTTTTCACCAGTATTAACAGTAATACTTGCCTTAGCATTACTACGGTTATCCACACCGACATACACTGCGTATTTAGTATTTGGTTTCAAGCCAGTCAATTTTTGAGTGAGACTAACTTTTTCTTTATTGCCTTGGATGCGAAGCATTTGGTTTGCACCTTGAGACTTCACGATTTCAGCCTTAGAAGCATCTCCTGAAATCTTCCAATGATCCAAAGATTCACTGTTAAATCCTTGGTCATAGATGTGCATTCCTTCACTCCATGACATTTCAGGATTTGTTTGTTTAGAACGATAGAGAACATATGGCTGATTTGCAGTAAGATCAAGGGTAATCTTACCGTCTTTCACGGCAACTTCTTTTTCCTCAGTCTTACCTTGGTCAGTTAGTTTATAAAGGTAAACCTTGCCATTTGCCCAGTCGCTAGGAAGTGTCCAAGTTGTTGCACCTGCTTCAGTATTGAAGTAGTACATTTTTTCCTTGTCACTTTCAAGCTTGTTACCATTTGCATCCCAGTTCCAAGGTGTCAAATAGGCTGAACCATCTTGAATCACACGATCGTTAAGAGTAACAATCCGTTCACGATATTGTGGACTGTTGACATCATTGGATTTACGAGTTACCACAACCTTGTTATTTGCAGCATCGACCAATTCAACTTTCATTTCTGGAGTCCATTTATAGGTACTACCATTGTCAGTCATGGTTACTGGTTTGCCATCTTCCCATTTGCTGACTGTGAAGTGTTGGAAGTACTTAGTCATAACGTCATGAGCAAACAAGTTTGTTACATAACCGTTATAATCACTACGTCCTTGCCATCCTTCAAAGTCCTTCATGCTATAACCGCCTAGAAGTGGGTAGTCAGCTGCACCACCATAACTTCTGTAGTCACCAACCCAAGAATCTTTTTGGTGGTTACGGATAAAGCGAGTGATGGCACTGTTAATACCTTTATTTGTATAGCCACCGTAGGTCAAGTCAGCTGCCCAGTGTTGGAAGGTAGAATCATATTCACCACCATGGCCCCACTCAATAGCAAAGCGCCAACCTTGTTTGTTAATTTCTTTCGCAATAACGTGAGTTGCCCAGGCACCGTTGTCACCTGATTGACCGTTACCCCAAACGTCGACGTAGATGAAGTCTAGACCTTCACCCAACTCTTTCTTCAACTCTTCCCAACGAGCTAGACGTCCCATGTGCGAGGTCATAACCAGCATCAATGTTGATACCTTGGTCAAGCCAGTTCCAACCGTAGCTATAGCTACCATCTGCATTTTTACGAAGAATATCTTCATTAAAGTATTTAGACTCTGGATAGGTTTCTGAAGCATTAACGTGGATACCGAGGTGGGCACCGTATTTCTTAGCTTTCTCAATAAGAGTCTTAAAGTCTTCAACACCACCGATACGTTTACCGATATCCGCATAGTTCAAGTGTCCAGAGTCATGTCCTTCACTTCCGTATCCCTTAAGAAGTACACCTTGACCAAGACCATCGGTGTGGAGGTTAATCTTCTTAATACCATCCAAGGTCATGAGGAATGGGTTTCTGCGCTTGTGAACCAAAGTTCATAGCGATACGGTAAGCTGTAATGTCTTTAACTTTTTCCCAACCTTGAGGGTTGTTCATGATACTACGGTAAGCAATCGCACCATCTTGCCAGTCAACCTTATGGTCAGCATTGGCATCTTCAGTGATGACAACTTTTGCACTTGGAAGTTCTTGAGTGTATGCTGGGAAGACAACTCCATTGTGGGCTTTTTCCCATTGCCATTCAGAGCTATGAATTTCCACGTAGTTAGCATTGCCAATCGTATTCTTATAAGCTGTCAAACGTGTCCAGTCGTAAGAACCACCACCGTAGCTATTTTGTGAGTTACTCCATACACCAGCAGCGAGTTTATCTGTTGAAACAAATCCATACATATAGCCTTTGGCTAATTCTTTCATTGGATTTGTTACTTCGATATGGTCATCACCACTGACGTGAGTATTGTTTGACATGGTTGCCCCATCAAACTTAGCTCCTGCTTGATCGCTTGAAACAGATACCAAGGCATTTCCTAGGAAGCTGATTGAAGAAAGTAATTTACGTTCGTCATCAATCTTTTTGTCCTGGTGTAACTTGGTTATGGTTGACAATCTTAGTCACATCAAAGTGAAGTTGGTTGTCCACCACTTGCAAACGAACTGTCATATCTGCATTGATGAGGTTTTTCCTCATCACGGAGTTTCATTTCATACTCGGCAGTCGTTGCATTGACCTTCTTATAGGTAACTTCAGGAGTCACAGCGTGTTTATTAATCACAACTTGATTAATCGGTTGCACTTGACCTGGAAGCTTGTTGCCATTGAGGACGTACTCTTTAATACGTGGGAAGGCTTGGTCGATGACTGCTTTCAATACTGTAGATTCGATAGTGTCGTATTTGACATTGCTATCATCTACTGTGTCGCCCTTTTCTTTTTCAGCGGCTTCTTGATCGTTTTTCACACCTTCTTGATCATCAGTTTTGACATTGACAATGGTACGTTCGCTGCTGTTATAGGTTCCAGCTTTAAGAACGATTTTCTTCTCATCTTTGAGTTTGTCATTAACTGCAGATGGCAAGGTCACTGTGTCAAAGAGTTTGACATCATTGTTAGTTGCATTGAGCTGTCCATCTGATTTAAGGCTGATGGTCAAGTGGATTCTCAGAACCATTTACTGGAGCTGCAACACGTCCACCTTGGTACCAAAGTCCACTTCCATTTGACTTGTATTCCCAGAACCATCCACCTTGGTCGTAACCCTACAAAAAAACATTGTTATCAGTGTCTTTGAATTTCATGAAGACACCGAAGCGAGATTTACCTGTTTCAGATTCTTCTTTAAAGGTCAAATCAACAGTGGCATTTCCATTAGCATCGACTGTCAAACCATCTTTTTCAAACAAGGCTGGTTTCTTACCATTGTCATTTTGAGCAGTTGAAGCTAGTTGGTTGTAACGAACTCCATTTTCTTCACGGATTGTTACTGTTCCCTGTTGGTCTTTATTCTCAACCGTTTTCCATTCTGGAGTAACTTCTTTTTGATTCAGTCGGTTTATTCTCAGCTGGTTTATTCTCAGCTGGCTTGTTTTTCAGCAGGTTTATTTTTCTGCTGGCTTGTTCTCAGCTTGTTTTTCAGCAGGTTTATTTTTCTGCTGGTGTTTCTTCTTTTGGCTTATCTTCCTTAGGTTTATCCTCTTTTGGTTTTTCTTCCTTGTCCTCAACTTGTTTATCGAGAGCATCTAGACCAGCTGGTTTCGTTGTTTCAATACCCTTGATGTAGTTTTGAATCCACTCTAGCTGAGCAGGTGAGAAGAGAATACCTCCACTACGTTTACCAGATACACCATTTTGGTGAATACCAATCAATTTCCCATTTTCATCGAAAATACCGCCACCACTAGCACCTGGTTCACTTCCTTGATAGCTAATGCCACGAACACCTTCTCCGTGATTATTAATATCCTCAACAGTTGTATTCAAAATTGGATCAAGTTCTCCTTTTGGATATCCAAATACGTGAACCTTATCTCCTACCTTAGTTGTTGCAGGCTTGTCAGTCACTTCAACTGGTGCATTTGCAAGAGGTGTACGAAGCTTAACGATTGCCAAAGTCATTTTTTATATCCTTTGAGGAATCCTTCACGATCCCAGTGTTTTACATCATTTTTTTACTGAATTTGACGTCTGGAGCGCCTTGGTAAGAAATTGTATAAACATCGTCATCACTTTCAACATTATCAGCTACCTTACGATTATTGCCATCTGGAACATCTTTGATAAAGTTATGAGAAACAGACAAAAACGAGATTTTTCTCCCGATAACAATACCACTACCGAGCCCAGCAGAGCTTTTTAATTTCGACAGTTGCACCGTAGTTTAATTCTCCCATTTTTTTGTTTTTAGCTACTTCTTCTGGGAACTAAGCTTTTTATCTTCTTTTTCTAGTTCTTCTTTTTGAGGCAGTGCGGCCATTTTTCTTCAGCCTTATCAAGTTTTTCCACGTAGTTCTTCAGGAAGAGTATCTGAAGCTGCTGAGCTTGTTGCAGTTGCAGTTTCTTTTTCTTTTGCCAGCAATTCTTCTTCAGTCTTTGGTCCTTCAGTTACTTCAGGAGAACCTTGGTCTTCACCAGGTTTTGGTGCTTCAAAGTCATGCCCATCATCCTCTTTAGCATTGGCAAGAGCTGTCGCCAAATCAGCTGGCATAGTCGCTGTTGAACCTGTTTGTGCAGAATCTGCGAGAACAGTGCTAGTTCCAAAGAAAGCTGCACCAATCATAACAGAAGCAACCCCTAATGAAAATTTCCGAATACTATATTTGCAACGTTTTTCAAATAATCCTTTATCCATCGGTTTTTTTGTTCCTTTCAGTTTACCAGGTAAGCGTTTGCATTTTTATTTTTTAAAAAAATATCCTCCTCAATTTTTTTAAACACTACTGGATAAACATATAATTTTTTTCTATACCAATTTAATATATCAAAAAAACAGTTTAAAAAAAATCAATAGTTTAATAGGTAAAAACTAGTAAAAGTAAAAATCCGATTATTAGGCAAGTCTGAAACGATTTTTCAGATGGCCTTATTTCTAAAAGAAATCGCTATAAAAAAAGGAAACTTCATCGTAAAAAGTTAGACCATTTTTGACTAACTTTTTCAATAAAGTTTCCATGCATTTTTATACTATTTTTTTACGTTTTTTTATTGTTGTAAAAACCTTTTCGTGGCTTCGTTCCTTCTGCTGGACCAATAACTCCCAGCCATCTCTAATTCTTCCATCAAGCGAGTTGCTCGGTTAAAACCAACTGATAATCTACGTTGAATCATGGATGCGCTCGCTTTTTGAGTTTCAATGACCAGAGCCTTAGCTTCTTCAAATAGCGGATCTCCACCTTCATCTCCTGTGCCAGACTCACCTTCTGTCTCAGAAACCTCTCCGGGATCAAAGCTTTCATCATAATCGGCATCTGCTTGAGCCTTGATAAAGCTAACAATACGTTCCACATCATCATCCGAGATAAAGGAGCCTTGCAAGCGTACAGGGTGATTTTCATCGATTGGTTTGAAGAGCATATCCCCTCGACCAAGCAATTTCTCCGCGCCATTTTCATCCAAAATCGTACGTGAATCCGTTCCAGAAGATACAGCAAAGGCTACACGAGACGGTACATTGGCCTTAATCAAACCAGAAATAACATCCACCGACGGACGCTGGGTCGCGAGGATCATATGAATACCAGCTGCACGCGCCTTCTGTCCAAGACGGATAATGGCATCTTCTACTTCCTTGCTGGCTACCATCATGAGGTCAGCCAACTCATCGACAATCACGACAATCAAAGGAAGAGGTACTTGTTTGTACTCAGATTGAGCGTTGAATTCCTCCACCTTGGCATTGAAACCAGCAATATTACGAACCCCAATTTTGGCAAAGAGTTCATAACGGTTTTCCATCTCATCTACGACTTTTTGAAGGGCCTTGCTGGCCTTACGAGGATTCGTCACGACCGGAATCAAGAGGTGTGGAATATCATTATAGACTGATAACTCAACCATCTTCGGATCCACCATCATAAACTTGACTTGGTCTGGACGTGCCTTCATGAGAATACTTGCAATGATACCATTGACTGCAACAGATTTACCAGAACCTGTCGAACCAGCTACTAGCAAGTGAGGCATTTTAGCTAGGTCAAAACTACGAGCTGTACCATTAACGGCTTTCCCAAGAGGAATTTCTAGCAGATTTTCAGGTTTAGTTTGCGATTGTTCCCAGAGTTCTCGGAAAGATACGGTCGCAATTTCAGAGTTAGGCACTTCAATCCCGACCAAGGATTTCCCTGGAATTGGAGCTTCGATACGGACATCTTTCGCAGCCAAGGCCAGAGCCAAGTCATCTGCTAGATTGGAAATGCGATTGACACGAACACCAACTGCTGGCTTGACTTCGTACTTGGTAACTGATGGACCGATTTCAGCACGTTCAACCGTTACCTTGATACCGAAACTCGCAAAGGTTTCTTCCAAAATTTTGATATTTTCTCGTACGATTTTCTTTTCTTTTGACTGATCTTTTGGTTTATCAGGTGCAAAGAGTTGCAAGCTTGGAAGTTTGTATTCCAAGGCTTTTTTAGCAGAAAAATCTACCTCAACATCCTCATCATCTAAGAACTCAGCTTCCTCTGGAATATCAACTTCGTTAGGAACTTCATAGTCTGCTTGCGGGAGAATAATTTCAGGTTCTACCCATTCTTCCTCTGGAAGGGGTGGTAAATCATCAAAGTGAACAGGGGAAGCTTCTAAAATCTCGCCAGTTTCCATATCAACAGGAGGTATATCCAATAAGGCTTGCTCTGCTTGTTCTTTTTCTAGTCTTTCCTGTTCCTCTGCTTCCTTACGAGCTTTTTCTTCTTCCCGTTTGATGAAGCGTTCTTGTTTCTTCAGCTCGCGTCGCTCCATCCAAAGTGCGAAACGTGCTCCAAGAAAATCAGCAACGTCATAGACAGACCAGGGACTAACTAGAAGAGCACCGATCAAGATTAAGATGGCTCCGATAAAGTAAGTACCAATATTTGAAAAAAGAAAGGCGACTGGAATATAAAGGGCAACACCTAGCAGTCCTCCTCCAGCAAAGCTAGTCACACGAAAACCTGTCAAATCTGTCAAAACTTGGGCTAAAGTCCCCTTAAAGACAGACTGCTCTATGCCATATTTCCATACAAGATAAGCTTCAAAAATCAGCAATAAGCCTGAAAAAATGCAAAGAAAACCTGAGATCAGACCTTCTTGCTTCCGAATCCATTTGAAGAAAAAAAGATAGACTAGGACGACAAAAATGACCAGATAGGCCAGACTTCCTACTAATAGACGAATGAGATTATAAAGGGTGAGTCCCACTGCTCCTAATTTCAGGGCAGCGAACATTAAGCAAAAAAAGCTATGACTAAGGAAATTAACATCCTTTGGATAGCTTGCTTTCTTTCTAATTCAGCTTTTGACGGTCTCCGTCTTGTTTTACTTGTATTTTTGTTTGCCATGCTTCTATTATACCATATTTCAGAAACATCTAGAGAAATCAAAAAAATGACTGCATCTACTAGATACAATCATCTTTTCGTTGATAATTTCTGCACTTTTCTATTTCTATATGATTTTTTTCAACAACCTTGTCTCACTACTTTCTTTAAAAAAATCTAATTGCTGATTTTTCTTGCTTTCTCAATCTTTTCGATTTCCAGACTTCTCCACAGCAGATGTAGAGATCCATTTTTTTCCCAAAACAAAACTTGGCCTGCTTCTATCATCAGAGCACAAGCCTGAAAGTCCTTTTCTTCTGCAATTGCTTCACCAAAACAAATCCTTTCGTTTTTCTCCATCAAGACTTCTTTTTTTCAACTTGATGAAAAAGATAATTGCATCAAACTACTGGCAGACCAGGCACGACAAAGTGCATCTTTGGTCAGTCAAGAGATGTTGTCCTAAGATTTCTATCTCACTTATTGAACCAATCCAACCTAGAGCAATGATTAGCTTTCTACGATTTCGAAGCTTCTGAACTAGGTAAAAGAGATTAGAACAGGAAGTACTTGCTTGCAAGAAGACGCATAAAAAAATCTCTATGTCTTGTTTTGGAGAGGATCTTCGCTAGAAGATATACAATCAAAACGCGTTGACTCTCTGCTTCCTCTTTGATTGAGAGTTTCTAAAAAGATAATCGATTCCCTCCTGCCCATGCTGGTCAAAACTCGCTTCAAAAATTCAGGTCAGTTTCTTCCTCCCAATCGTTTGCAAATGAGCTCAAAATGAAAGGCAAGTTCTGGACTTCTGCCTAAATCAGCTATAAAATGAATTCGTTTAGAATCAGGAAAATTCTCCTCCAGCAAGCTGGCATAGGTCTCTTGTAACTCTTCTTTTGTAAGATTTTGGTGAGGGATATTTTCTTTCACTAGTTTGTCGATTTCTTCTTTTCTAGAATCACTCATGACACTTTTCTCCTCTAAGGTATTTGTAGAACTTTAGCATTCTGTCATTTATACTCTTCGAAAATCAAATTCAAACCACGTCAGCGTCTCCTTACCGTACTCAAGTACAGCTTGCGGCTAGCTTCCTAGTTTGCTCTTTGATTTTCATTGAGTATTAAATTCTCAACGATTTACCTCTATTATATCACTTTAAAGACCTGTCTCCCTAACTCCATTATCAAAAAAATGACTGCCCACTTTCGTGTTCAGTCATTTGAATCTATTTGTAATTATTTTTCTAATGGTTTACGAAGGTAACCATAAACTACACCACTAACAAGTGCTCCTACCAAGACAAAGACAAGGTAAAGAAGGGCATTTGTTGTAAGAGCGATAACGAAGATTCCTCCGTGAGGTGCCATCAGTTTGATACCTGCAAGACCAACAAGTCCACCTGCTACTGCTGAACCAAGGATAAAGCTTGGGATAGCACGAGCTGGGTCAGCTGCACCAAACGGAATCGCACCTTCAGTGATGAATGACAAGCCCATAACGATGTTAGTCAAACCAGAGTTGCGTTCTTCTTTGGTGAATTTATCTTTGAAGAGAAGAGTTGCGACAAAGATTGCAAGTGGTGGAACCATTCCTCCAGCCATAACTGCTGCCATAGCTACTGAACCACCTGTTGACACTGTTGCTGCAAGAGTACCAGTACCAAAGACATAAGCTGCTTTATTGACAGGTCCACCCATATCAACTGCCATCATTCCTCCAAGAACGACTACCAAGAAGGACAGCTGAACCACCTCCAAGACCGCCAAGGAAGTCGTTCATAGCAGTGTTGATTGCTGCCATTGGGATGTTAACAGCCAGCATAACAAATCCTGTCAAGATTGTTCCAAGAAGTGGCAAGAGAAGGATTGATTTAGCACCTTCAAGTGAGCGAGGAACCTTCACGTATTTCTTAACCAAAAGTACCAAGGCACCAGCGATAAATCCACCAACAAGGGCTCCTAGGAAACCTGATGATACACCTGCAAGAGCTGAAGTTGCTTCACCACCTTGAGCATAAGGGATTTTACCAAAAGGCAAAACCTTCTTTGGCAATAGCTCCAGCTACGAAACCTGCTACCAAACCTGGTTTTTTTCAGCGATTGAGTAAGCAACATATCCAGCAAACACTGGCAACATCAAACCAAAGGCCGCTCCACCGATTTTCATAAACATAGAAGCGAGTTCATGGTAAGATCCAAGATTTCCGAGGCTATCGTTTGGCACACCCATAGCACCATCAATCAAGAAGGCTAGGGCAATCATGATACCACCACCGATAACGAATGGCAACATTTGAGATACACCACTCATCAAGTGTTTGTAGAAAGCACCACCGACACTTTGTTTTTCGTTAGATGCTGTTGAAGCTTTGTGCTCCATTAGCAGCGTGATAAACTTCAGCATTTCCCAGAAAGAGCCAAGTTAATCAACTCTTCAGTCTTTACGGATACCATCTGCAACTGGACGATTTACCAATGGTTTACCATCAAAACGATCCATCTCAACTGCTTTATCTGCAGCGATAATTACAGCTTTAGCCTTGCGGATATCTTCTGCTGTCAATTGGTTACCTACACCGCTGGCACCATTAGTTTCAACCTTGATACCAACACCCATTTCAGCAGCCACTTTTTGAAGAGCTTCTTGAGCCATATAAGTGTGGGCGATACCTGTTGTACAAGCTGTAACTGCAACGATAAAGTCATCAGAATCATTTGCAGGAGCCTGAACTGGTTCCTCAGCTTTTCTCTGAAGCTTGATCAAAGAGTTCAATAACTTGATCAGCTGATGTCGCTTGACGAAGTTTGTCAGCAAAACCGTCTTTCATCAAGTATTGAGACAATTCTGCCAAAGGCAGCCAAGTGAGTATCATTGGCACCTTCTGGAGCGAGCAATCATAAAGAAGAGGTCAGTTGGTTGTCCATCTAAACTTTCGTAGTCAACACCCTTGTTTGACTTAGCGAAAGAGAACTAGTTGCTCCTTTAACTGCAGCGTTCTTTGCTGTGAGGCATAGCGATACCATCACCCAAACCTGTAGAAGTCAGAGCTTCACGCGCTAAGATTCCTTCTTTGAAAAGGTTTCGAAAATCTGTCACATATCCGTGCTCTACCAAGCTATGAATCATTTCTTCGATAGCTACTGTTTTTTTCAGTTGCTTGCAAATCAAGCAACATGACATCTTTTCTCAATAAATCCTGAATTTTCATCTTTTTTCTACCTCAACTTTTTTTCATAAGTCTCTTTAATAAATGCTGCAGTCGCCAAGTCATCAGAGAAGGTAGTTGCTGTTCCACAAGCCACACCCCATTTGAAGGCTTCTACTGCGTCTTTTGATTTGACAAACTCACCAGTAAATCCAGCAACCATAGAGTCACCAGCACCAACTGAATTTTTCACTGTTCCCTTGATTGGTTTAGCAAAGTAGGCTCCCATCGGATGTTACCAGAAGAGCACCATCACCAGCCATAGAGATGATAACGTTTTGAGCACCTTTAGCCAACAATTCTCGAGCGTATTTTTCAATCTCATCTAAACTTTCGAGCTTGACTCCAAAGATAGCTCCAAGTTCATGATTGTTTGGTTTGACCAAAAGTGGTTGATAATCCAAACTATCAATCAAGGTCTGACCTTCAAAGTCACAGACCACTTGAGCACCCGTTTGACGAGTCAAGGCAATCAAATCCTTATAGATGACATTGCCTAAGTTTTTAGCACTTGAACCAGCAAATACCACTGTATCTTCTGCTGTTAGACTTGAAAGAATAGCTTTTAATTCTTCAAGCTGTTCTGGCTCAACAGTAGGACCAGTTCCGTTGATTTCAGTTTCTTGATCCGCTTTAATCTTGACGTTGATACGCGTATCTTCTGCCACTTGAACAAATCGCGTTTCAATTTGTTCTTCAGCTAAAGTATCTGTGATAAATTTACCAGTAAAACCTCCGATAAATGCCTGTCGCTGTATTTGGAATATCCAAGCGTTTCAAGACACGGCTAACATTGATTCCCTTACCACCAGCAAACTTATCATCACTATCCATACGATTAACACTACCAACTTCCACTTTATCCAGACGGACAATATAGTCAATAGATGGATTTAGCGTGACTGTATAAATCATACTTCGATAACCTCCGTTTTTTCTTTGATAGCTGGCAAGAGTTCGTGACCCTTGCTTGTAATGACAATAGCTCTTTTTATAGGCGCAACCTTAGCGAAACAAGACTGACCTATCTTGGATGAATCCGCCAAAACATAAGTTTGTTTGGCATTTTCTAAAATAGCTCGCTTAACAGCTCCCTCCTCCATATCTGGAGTTGTATAATAACCTTCATCCACACCGTTCATTCCGATAAAGGCACGGTCAAAGTGAAGCTGGTTAATTTGGTTAAGAGCTACTCCTCCGATACTGGCATCAGTCGTCATCTTAACCCCACCACCGATAATCACTGTTGGGATTTGCTTATCCACTAATTGTACCGCATGGTGAATGGAGTTAGTTACAACAGTAATGTCTTTTCGCTCCAATTCCTTAATGAGAAAGGCTGTCGTACTTCCTGCATCCACAAAGATAACATCTTTTTCTTTGATGAGGGAAGCTGCCTTTTGCGCAATCAATTTTTTCTCTTGAAGGTTTTTGACAGATTTCTCTTGAATGGTTTCTTCTTCTTGCAAGGAGTGAGGCAACTCTGCTCCTCCATGAACTCGGCGAAGTTTATTTTTCCGATTCCAATTCATCTAAATCTCGTCTAACCGTTGATTCTGACGTGTCTAACAAACCTACTAATTTCTCTAGAGAAACGACTTTATGTTTGCTCAGCTCCTCTAAAAATCAATTTTTTTCTCTCGGTTTTTTTAGCACTTACTCACCTCCTGTTAACGATTACAATAATCATTCTACCACAAAAAAATCAAAGTCAAGCATTTTTTTGTCACTTTCTTTTCATTTTTCTATCATTTTGCCAATTGTTTGAATTTTATTTGCAAGATAAATTCCCTTTATGATAAACTATTTTAGTAAGTATTGGAAGATTACTCAAGAGGCTTAAGAGGCCGTGTTGGAAACGCGGTAGGCGTGTGAAAGCGTGCGTGGGTTCGAATCCCATGTCTTCCGTTGCTATAGTGTAGCTGCATCTTCATGCAGCTTTTTTATAATGGATTTTCGTCTATCAAAGATTTGAATTGCAAAAAATCACCCGAGAGTTAACTCTTGGGTGATTTTTTTCTACTTCATGTTAAAAGATCTTTAAAAAATATCAAACAGCAATTTCACATTGAGGACTGTTAAGATAATGGAAACAATATAACCAAGGATGGTATTCCATTTGGCATTGGTAAATTCTCCCATCAGTGACTTCTTTCGAGGTTAGATAAATCAAAGGGAAGATTGAAAATGGAAGAGCGATTGAAAGAAAGACCTGTGAATAAACCAACAACTGATCCAAGGTTTTTTCTTGATGACCGAACAGAACCGCTACTATCATAACAGGTAGCAAGGCAAAGAGGCGTGTCGCCAAACGAATAAACCATTGTGGCAATCTCATATGCAAGAAACCTTCCATAACGATTTGTCCAGTCAAAGTACCCGTGATAGTCGAATTCTGACCACTGGCTAATAGGGCCAAGGCAAACAAGGTTGATAAGGTTGAGCTAGCTATAGCTCCCGCAATGGTTGAATCCTGTAAGGCATTATACATTTGAGAGAAAGCAGAAATCTCAGATGCATGTCCGAAAAAGAGAGCCGCCCCTAATATCAAAAGAAGGGAGTTAACCACAAAGGCCAAGGATAACTGGAGATTTGAATCCCAAGTCATAAAGCGCACGGCTTTTCGAACATCATTCTTGTCCTTGTGATTGACTTTCCGAGTCTGAGACAAGGAAGAATGCAAATAGAGGTTATGGGGCATAACAGTCGCACCCACGATACCCAACGCCAAAGTTAATTGACTTTCATGCCCATGCATAGGACTTTCAAATAAAGTTGCATTTGGTAGATAACCTTCAACGATTCCTTGGAAGCTTGGATGTGACAAAGCTACTAGATAGGTAAAGATTGCTAGAATCGTTAAAATCAGCGTTGTCACGATAGCTTCAATCTTCTTAAAGCCAAACTTCATCAGGAGCAGCAAGAGAAAGACATCCAGAACCGTCAAGAGGATGGCTATCATAATCGGAATCTTAAAGAGAAGATTTAGGGCAATGGCTGAACCTAGAACTTCTGCCAAATCTGTCGCCATCAAGGCCAATTCCAAAATCACCCATAGACTATAACGAAGCCATTTTGGTGAATGATGAGCCGTTGCTTGAGCCAGGTCCATCTGGGTTACAATACCCAAGCTTTTCCTGCCATCTGCTGAAGTTGCATAGCAATGAGAGATGAAATCAAGATAACAAACAAAGAGACTATACTTTATAGGAAGCACCCACCGACAACACTGGTAATCCAGTTTCCCTGGATCCATATAACCAACTGCGACAAGAGCACCCGGACCCTAAAGAAAGGCCTTTTAAATTTTTGCCAGAAATGATTATTATTTGGAGTATCGATAGATTGATTAATCTCAGAGAGTGACACTTTTTTTATGAGAAGACATAGATACTTACCTCTTTCTAAACCTGTCTTTTTCATTATTTCTACTATTAGAGAAAAGATTACAGATTTGACTATCAAAACTATTAAAGACATATTTGAAAGACTATATGAAAAACATTTAGTTTTTCATTATTTTTCTTAAGCACCTTAATTATAAAAATATGATAAAAACTTAGAAAATTCAACAAAAATTTTAGGGAAAGTCAGAATAAGTCTACTCATTAACGATAATGATAAATCTATTGATAAACTTTGACATTTAATGAGTGAACTGTAACTATTATTTTCTAACTCGATTTCTCTATAAAGAGGAAAAAAACCAGCGTCTTTTTGACGCTGGATAAAAAGCTTCACTTAGATCATTTACCAAGAAACTAAATTGCTTCTGTAACGAAGCTACGGCTTTCAAGTACCTTAAGCATAGCATCCGCTGTATCTAGAGCTGTAAAGAGTGGTACACCATGTTCGATAGCTGAACGGCGGATTTGTTCACCATCTTCATCAGCAGTTCTCTTGGTACCAACCGTGTTGATAATGGCTTGAATTTTCCCTTTACGAACATAGCTTGGGATATCGTGTTCATCATCACCGATCTTACCAACGAGTTGAGCCTTCAAGCCATGACTTGCAAAGAAAGCTGCTGTTCCTTGAGTCGCAAGGATTCCGTAGCCAATATTTTGGAAACGACGAGCCAAATCCAAAGCTTCTTCCTTGGCATCGTCAGCGATAGTAAAGACAACATTCCCAAAGGTCGGCAAGTGAAGATAAGAAGCTTCAAAAGCCTTGTAGAGCGCTTTTTCTAGTGTCGTATCAGAACCCATAACTTCCCCTGTTGACTTCATTTCAGGACCGAGCAAGCTGTCTACTTTCGCGAGCTTAGTGAAGGAGAAGACTGGCGCTTTGATATGAACTCGAGTGCTTTCTGGGTAAAGTCCATCTTGATAACCAAGTTCTTCAAGACTTTGACCAAGAATTAACTTAGTTGCAACCTGAGCCATTGGGATATTGGTTACTTTTGATAGGAATGGAACAGTACGGCTGGCACGTGGATTGACCTCAATAACGTAGACTTTCTCATCCTTGATGACAAACTGAATGTTCATCATACCAAGGCAGTTAAGGCCGATTGCAAGACGTTTAGTATAGTCTGCGATGGTTTCTTGAACCTTTTGAGACAAGGTTTGTGGAGGATAAACAGCCATAGAGTCACCTGAGTGGACACCAGCACGTTCGATATGCTCCATGATACCAGGGATAAGGACATTTTGTCCATCTGAGATAGCATCAACTTCACATTCTTGTCCAACGATATAAGAGTCGACAAGAACTGGATGGTCTGGACTTGCCTTAACCGCAGTACGCATGTAAGAACGAAGATCTTCTTCGTTTTCTACAATTTCCATAGCACGTCCACCCAAGACATAAGAAGGACGAACAAGGACTGGGAAACCAATCTTGCGAGCAGCAAGCACTGCTTCTTCTTCGTTTGTTGCAGTCTGTCCAGGAGGCTGTGGAATATCCAAGTCTTTGAGGGCTTGCTCAAAAAGGTCACGGTCCTCTGCACGGTCTAGGTCAGCAACCTGCGTACCAAGGATAGTCACACCTGCCTTAGCCAATGGCTCTGCAAGGTTGATAGCTGTTTGACCACCAAACTGAACGATAACGCCTTTTGGTTGCTCAAGGTCAATGACATTCATGACATCTTCGAATGTCAATGGTTCAAAGTAAAGTTTATCCGATACAGAGAAGTCTGTTGAAACTGTCTCTGGGTTTGAGTTCATGATGATGGCTTCGTAGCCAGCAGCTTGAATCGCCTTAACAGAGTGAACAGTCGCGTAGTCAAACTCAACCCCTTGACCAATACGGATGGGACCTGAACCTAGGACCAGTACAGATTCCTTTTCAGACTTGATGGATTCGTTTTCCCAACCATAAGTTGAATAGAAATATGGAGTTTCTGATTCAAACTCTGCCGCACAGGTATCAACCATCTTGTAAACTGGAACAATCTTGTTTTCCAAACGTAGTTGGCGAACTTGATCAGCTGTAGTATTCCAGAGTTCAGCAATCTTACGGTCTGAAAATCCATTCAATTTTGCAGTTTTCAAAACTTCAAGATCTTGTGGATGTGAGCCTAATTCTTGCTCAATTTCAAAGATATGCAAGAGTTTATCCAGATAAAAGATATCGATTTTTGTCAGCTCAGCAATTTCTTCTGGTGTGTAACCACGGCGAATGGCTTCTGATACGTAGAAGAGACGGTCATCCTGTGCCTTTACAACCTTTTCAATCAAGGCATCATCTGAAACATCTGCAAGTTCAGGCATTTCATTGTGATGCACCCCAATTTCAAGTGAACGACAAGCTTTAAGAAGTGACTCTTCGATGTTACGACCGATGGCCATAACTTCTCCAGTCGCCTTCATCTGGGTACCAAGACGACGTTCCCCTTTTTCAAACTTGTCAAATGGGAAACGTGGAATCTTAGCCACCACATAGTCAAGGGCTGGTTCAAACATGGCATAAGTTGAACCTGTAACTGGATTAATAACTTCATCCAAGGTCAACCCTACCGCAATCTTGGCAGCCAATTTGGCGATTGGGTAACCTGTGGCCTTAGAAGCAAGGGCAGAAGAACGCGATACACGAGGGTTTACTTCGATGACATAGTACTTGAAGCTATGTGGATCGAGAGCCAACTGAACGTTACATCCACCTTCAATCTTGAGAGCACGGATAATGCTCAAACTTGCATCACGAAGCATTTGGTTTTCATAATCTGACATAGTTTGCGCTGGAGCAAATACGATGGAATCCCCTGTATGAATCCCGACTGGGTCAAAGTTTTCCATGTTACATACAACAAGGGCATTGTCAGCTGAGTCACGCATCACTTCGTACTCGATTTCCTTGAAACCTGCAATAGAACGCTCAATCAAACATTGGGTAACAGGTGACAACTTCAAACCATTTTCAGCAATTTCACGCAATTCTTCCTCATTGGCACACATACCACCGCCAGTACCACCAAGTGTGAAGGCTGGGCGGACGATAACTGGATAGCCAATAGTTGCTGCGAAAGCTACGGCTTCTTCCACTGTATTAACAATTTCTGATTCAGGAATTGGTTGGTTCAGCTCTTCCATCAATTGTTTAAAAAGATCGCGGTCCTCCGCTTGGTCGATGGCAGACAATTTAGTCCCTAGAAGTTCTACTCCCAATTCATCAAGAATTCCATTTTTAGACAATTCCATGGCCATGTTAAGCCCTGTTTGCCCACCAAGAGTTGGAAGCAAGGCATCTGGACGTTCTTTACGGAGAATACGAGTTACAAACTCAAGTGTGATTGGCTCAATGTAAACCTTGTCTGCAATTTCCTTATCAGTCATGATAGTCGCAGGGTTTGAGTTCACCAAGACAACCTCATAACCTTCCTCTTTCAAAGACAAGCAAGCCTGAGTCCCAGCATAGTCAAACTCAGCAGCCTGACCAATAATAATCGGACCAGAACCAATCACCATAATTTTTGAATATCAGTACGTTTAGGCATTTATAAGATATTAAGGGCGTCAAGCGGACAAAGCTAAAATAGGAGTTATGACGAAGAACTGTCAGTTCTAGGAATAACTATCTTTTTAGCACCGTCCGTAGCCCGTATTCAGTTCAGCAAATACGGCTCACCCTTCTCCTTTCTATTCGTCGCCTCACAGAGCGACATTAAATAAATTCTCCGACGATTTTTTAGCGAAACGATTTTTTTCGATAAAAAATCTAGTGCAGGGAGTTTTTAGTTCGCCTAATAGCGACTAAAAGAAACGACCTGCCTTTCTATTCGTCGCCTCACAGGGCGACATTAAATAAGATACAAAGGACGAATAGAAAGCGATTGAATTTTAGGAAACCAAGGAAGGATTGACAATCCGAGTTGGGTTCTCTAAATTCCGAGCTTTCCGTTCGTGTTCAGTTACATAAATTCTCCGACGATTTCTCACTCGTCTTTAATTTGTTTGTTTAAAGGCTTCCATCATCTCGATGAACTCGTCAAATAGATAACTTGCATCGTGCGGACCTGGTGCAGCATCTGGGTGGAATTGCACAGAGAAACCTGGTTGGTATCTGTGACGTACACCTTCAACTGACTTGTCATTGATTTCTTCGTGGGTAATCATCAAATGGTCTGGAAAATCTTCACGACTTACTGCATATCCATGGTTTTGACTCGTGAAGTCCACGCGCCCTGTCGCAATTTCACGCACTGCGTGGTTAAAACCACGGTGACCAAATTTCATCTTGTAGGTCTTAGCACCATTTGCCATTGCAAAGAGTTGATGCCCCATACAAATACCAAAGATTGGAATTTTCCCGAGAATACCACGAATCATATCAAGTGCTTCTGGTACATCTTCTGGATTTCCCGGTCCATTTGACAACATAACTCCGTCTGGATTTAAGTGAAGGATTTCCTCTGCTGTTGTAGTATAAGGAACGACCGTTACATTACAATCTCTCTTAGACAACTCTCTTAAGATTGAATGCTTGAGACCAAAGTCTACAAGTACCACACTTAAACCTACTCCTGGAGCTGGGTAAGCAGTTTTTGTAGAAACCTGTTTGATATTATCAATCGGTAAAACAGTCGCTTGAAGCTGATCTGTGATGTGATCGATACTATCTCCCACATGTGTCAGAGTCGCTCTCATAGTTCCATGTTTGCGAATGATTTTTGTCAAAGCACGTGTATCAATACCTGAAATACCAGGGATTTTCTTAGACTTCAAAAAAATTCATCCAGTGTCATCTGGTTTGCGCCAGTTGCTGGCTCTACGAGCTTCTTCAAACACCACTACACCTTTACAGGTTGGACTGATAGACTCGTAGTCATCACGGTTAATCCCATAATTTCCAACCAAGGGATAGGTAAAGGTTAGGATTTGCCCATTGTAAGACTGATCTGTAATGGATTCTTGATAACCAGTCATTCCGGTATTAAAGACAATTTCACCAGTTACATCGATGTCAGCCCCAAAGGCTTTTCCTTCAAAAATTGTTCCATCTTCTAAAACTAGAAGTCGTTTAGTCATAAATTCACCTCTCGTGGATGCTCTCAGGCATCTTTTAACGTTTTGTGTCTTATTTTGCGTTTCTGTAAGTCAATACAGATTCTAAAATTGCCATTCTGACAAAGACACCATTGGTCATTTGTTGAACAATACGTGATTTTGGTGCTTCGACCAAGTGATCAGCAATTTCAACATCGCGATTTACAGGAGCAGGATGCATCAGAATAGCTTTATCTTTCAAGCGTTCATAACGTTCTTGAGTCAAACCATGCTGTGCATGATAGCCCTCTTTTGAAAAGACTGTTCCACTTTCATGACGCTCATGCTGAACACGGAGAAACATCATCACATCAACTTGGTCAATGATTTCATCAATGCTTACAAACTGTCCATAGTCTGCAAACTCTTGACTTCTCCATTCCTCAGGTCCAGCAAAGTAGAGTTCTGCTCCTAAGCGTTTTTAAGATTTGCATATTGGATTTAGCCACACGCGAATGGTCAAGGTCACCAGCAATGGCTACCTTGAGTCCTTCGAAGTGTCCAAATTCTTCATAAATGGTCATCAAATCAAGCAAGCTTTGGCTTGGGTGTTGGCCCGAACCATCCCCTCCATTGATAATCGAAGTCGTAATCGTCGGACTATCGATCAACTCTCTGTAGTAATCCACCTCTGGGGATGTCGGATGACACAGGCATCTACTCCCAAGGCTGACAAGGTCAAAATTGTATCGTAGAGTGTTTCACCCTTGTTGACTGAACTTGTCTTCACATCGAAGTCCAGTAGGTGAAGTCCCAGTTTAATCTCTGCTACTTCAAAAGATTTGTGGGTACGAGTCGAACTCTCAAAGAAGAGATTAGAGACAATGTGTTGATCCTCGTAAGACGCTTTTGCTCCATTTTTAAACTCAATTCCTCGTTTAATCAATTTCATGACTTGTTCTAGAGTAAGGTCTTCCATTGAGACTACATGTTGAATGGCTTGTTGATTTTCTGACATGGCTAACTCCTTTAGCTATTAAGCTTCTTCAGTAATCAAAACTCTATCTTGACCATCAAGTTCTGTCATCTCAACGATGATTTCTTCAGAACAACTGGTTGGAATATTTTTCCCAACATAGTCTGGACGAATTGGCAATTCTCTATGTCCACGGTCAACCAGTACCGCAAGACTCACGCGCGCTGGGCGACCATGTCCGACAATGTTATCGATAGCAGCACGGATTGTACGACCTGTATAAAGTACGTCATCCACCAAAATGACTTCTCGATCTGTCACATCGACAGAAATCAATGAAGTATCTTCACCGCTTTTGACATCGTCACGGAATGGTTTGGTGTCTAATTCTACAACGGGGACAGAGATATTTTCTAATTGTTCCAAACGCTCTTGGATACGGTGAGCAATGAAGACACCTCGTGTTTTTATCCCAGCCAATACAATCTTGTTTAAATCTTTATTTCGCTCGATAATCTCGTAGGTGATCCGAGTAATCGCTCGTTTGACGGTCAATTCGTCTACAACTTCTTTTGTCTTCATGACAAACCTCCAAAAAGAAAAGTCTCCTTTTTCAAGGAGACTTGAGAATGTATAACTAAGCTAGCCATACTGCAAACAGTATAGACTTACCCTTCTACTTAATCGAGCTCCTTGCCTGCCTCACGGGACAGGTTTAAAGGAATATTTGATTGCTACTACTATATCACAAAGTAGTAATCGATGCAAGAAAAAACACAAGAAATCAATTTTATAACGAACTAAAATCGTATAACTGTGGATAGTGATCACATTCTGGATTTTTCGGATGACAAATAGCACGACCAAAGTAAATCATAGCCTGATGAGCTGCTAGCCATTCTTCTGGTGGCAAGACATCCATGACACGTTTTTCGACCTCAAGGGGTGTAGCTGATTTTTTTACAATATCGTGGTGTTTACAGATTCGCTCTACGTGAGTATCTACTGCAAAAGCTGGAATACCGAATCCTACGCTCAAAACTACGTTAGCTGTTTTTCGACCAACTCCTGCCAAACTCTCTAATTCTTCCCTAGTCTGAGGGACTTGACCGTCAAAATCATCCAGTAGTTGCTGAGCACACTTCTTAAGGAACTTAGCTTTATTGCGATAAAGGCCTAGGCGAGAAATATATGTTGCAATTTCACTCTCACTTGCTTCTGCCATAGCTTGTGGGGTTGGAAAAGCTGCAAAAAGGCCAGGAGTAGCCTTGTTGACTGCCGCATCTGTCGTCTGAGCAGACAGCATAACAGCAACCAGAAGTTCAAAATGATTACGAAAATCTAGACTTGGTTTTGCATCTGGAAAAAGAGCAATGATTTCCTCAATGACATGACGGGCACGTTTCTTGGATAAAACCATCTATTCGTCTCCGTCAAACAGTCCTTGCAAACCTGCAAAAGGACTATTTTCTTCTTTCTTTACTGCCTGTTGGGCTTGATACTCTTCCTCAGACATGATTTGCCAGTCATTTCCAGAAACAAATCCCTGACCAGCTTCTTCCTCAGCTGTTAGGACTTTGATAGGAATATTGAGCAAGATATTATCTGAGACACTTTCAGCCAGGTCGATTTCCCCATTTTCAATCGGTAAAACCAAGTCATCATCTAGAACTTCTTGGTCCAATTGATTGGTAGCACCTTCCATAAAGACTTCCGTTACTGGATAGGACTCTTTTAATTCTACAGGTTCCATGCTACGGCTAGAGGCTAAGACGATTGTATAAGACAATTGATAGTCTAGGAAAAACATAAGGTCTTCGTACTGAACTTTTCCAATAGCGACAATATCTTTTACATCTAAAATTTCTTGATTACGTTTACGTAAGTCTGCCACCAAATCTAAAGTTTGCTCAAAGTGCAAGCCTTCCGGCAACTTACGAATTTCTTGAATATTTAATTTCATACTTCCTCCATAAAGATTTACTCACTTGATTATACCATGTAGTATAGATATATTGTACCATAGAACGCGTAAGCTTTTATAGGGTTACGACCTCAAAAAGTACTTACATTGCCCTTGGTTCTCAATAATATAACTGTAACAATGTATCAAAAGTCATCTCTATCCACGTTCTGACTGTTTTTGTTTTATTTGTTTAATAATTTCATTCCTTGTATTGATATCAAAAGGTAACTCTTCTAATACTTCCTCTTTAACTAAGAATTTCCCATTTTCTCCTTGAAATTGTCTAGTGATTTTTTTCTAATATCAGTTTCAAGTTCAAGAGATTGAATGATTTCATAATCGACTTTATCTTCAATTGCCTCTAGCAACAAACTAATTGATATCTTAATCATCTTTACTCACTTCCTACTCACTTTCGTAAACTCAATGGTAAACAACCCATTATTATGTACTGCTATAAAAAGTCTAGCAAAAATTTCTTCATTAAAAGTCGCTAAAAATTAGTTGAATCATAAAAGATTACAATATTTTTCAACTCATTATCCTCTGTCAACGGATAAATGTCAAATATTTTAAGAATTTTTTTCCTCTTCAAAAATATTTCTAGACTTTAATTCTGCTATCTGAGAATTATCATTTTTTTGATATATTTATTATGACAATTTTATTTTTTTGTGCTATACTATAGACATCAATACATGAGCAAAGGAGGACGCTCATATGGAAGACAAAGAACTAATCTTAGAAGCTTATCAACTTATTTCCAAGTTAAATAAAGCTTACCAGACTTGCAAACAAGGATTGCCTGATGATATACGCTTGCAGCAAAATATTGACGAGCTACTCAAACAACTTAAAAAGACAGAGAAACTAGATAACTCTATCTTAATTGATCTTGAAAAATTTTACCAACATACCAGTCTCTTGATTGGACTTGGCACCCTTAAACTCAATGAAGAAACTCGCACAGCTTGGCGAAACTATGACAAATTCCACTACGATCAAGTCAAACACGTTTTGACTCTCTATGGGCCTGTTTTTGGTTTCTAGAAAGATTTGAATTTCTCATTTCTTTTGACAAAGTGTCCCAAAAGGTATAAAATAAACATAGTATTTTTCGGAGGTAAGGGAGACATGAACAACTAAGTCTATCAAATAAAGAACCTTTATTTAGTAGATCTTGTTCTTGTCTCTTTTTGTGTACTCTTTTTTCTGCTGCTTTTTCAGCCCTTTTAAAAGAGGATTTTTTGACATAGACAATTGGCTCTACTAGGTAAAGTAGAGCTTTTGTTATGTATTATCCAAATTTAGAAAGGGAAACATGATGATAAAAAAATCAACCATCTAACCATCACTCAAAACAAAGACCTACGAGACCTTATTTCCGATTTAAATATTACTATCCAAGACGGAGAAAAGGTCGCTATTATCGGCGAAGAAGGAAATGGAAAATCAACCTTACTTAAAACTTTAATGGGAGAAAGATTAGAGGATTTCACTATCAGGGGCGACATTCAATCTGACCTTCAGTCCCTGGCTCACATTCCCCAACATCTCCCTGAAGAATTGAAGAAAAAATCTCTACAGGACTACTTCTTTTTAGAGTCTGCTGATTTGGACTTCAGTATTCTCTATCGTTTGGCTGAGGAATTGCACTTTGATAGCAGTCGTTTTGCTAGTGACCAAGAGATTGGTAGCCTCTCGGGTGGCGAAGCTTTGAAAATTCAGCTCATCCATGAATTAGCCAAACCCTTTGAGATTCTATTTTTAGATGAACCTTCAAATGACCTGGATCTTGAGACAGTTGATTGGCTAAAAAAAGTCAGATTCAGAAGATCAGGCAGACCGTTATTTTCATTTCTCATGATGAAGACTTCCTCTCTCAAACGGCAGACACCATTATCCACTTGCGACTGGTCAAGCATCGGAAGGAGGCTGAAACCCTAGTCGAGCACTTAGATTATGATCGCTATAGTGCCCAAAGGAAGGCTAACTTTTGCCAGACAGAGCCAGCAAGCTGACAACGACCAACGTTCCTATGAAAAAACCATGGAAAAGCATCGCAGAGTCAAGCAAAAGGTAGAAACTGCACTTCGAGCTACCAAAGACAGTACTGCCGGACGACTACTGGCTAAAAAAAGATGAAAAAAATGTTCTTTCTCAAGAAAAAAACGCTACGAAAAAAAGCAGCTCAGTCCATGACCCAAAAAGCCACTTGAAGAGGAAGAAATCCAACTTTTCTTTTTCAGATATAGAGCCATTAGCAGCTTCTAAAGTCTTACTTCGTCTGGAAAAGGAGACTTTATCCATTGGCCAACGAATTTTGTCTCAAAAACTCCAACTAACTGTTTGGGGGCAAGATAAAATCGGCATCATCGGTCCCAATGGAGTTGGCAAATCGACTCTGTTAGCCAAGTTGCAGCAACTACTAAGTGGCAAAAGTGAGATTTCACTTGGATTTATGCCACAAAATTACCAAGAAACATTGCAATTGGATTTGTCTCCAGTAGAATTTCTCAGCCAAACTGGACATAAAGAGGAACTACAGAAAATCCAATCTCACTTAGCCAGTCTCAACTTCAGCTATCCAGAGATGCACCACAAGATTCACTCTTTATCTGGTGGCCAACAAGGTAAACTCCTTCTTTTGAATTTAGTTCTGCGTAAGCCAAACTTTCTCCTTCTGGATGAACCCACACGAAATTTTTCTCCAACTTCACAACCTGAAATCAGAAAACTTTTTGCCAATTATCCTGGTGGTCTGGTCACTGTTTCACATGATCGACGTTTCTTAAAAGAAGTCTGTAGGAGTATCTATCGTTTGACAAAAAATGGTTTAGAAATAGTTGATTTTCAAGATTTATAACTGTAGAAAATAGCAAACATCCAGAGGAAAATCTCTGGATGTTTTTACATATGTTTCAAACGCTCAATCCGTTCTGAGATTGGCGGATGGGTATAGAAGAGTTTTTGCAAGCCACCTCGTTTTTGAGGATCATTGATGTAAAGTGCACTGCTAGCATCATCCACATGACGACTCATAGGCTGACTATGTTCCAGCTTACGAAGGGCATTGATCATCCCTTGAGGATTACGAGTCAACTCTACACTTGAAGCATCTGCTAAAAATTCTCGTTGACGAGAGATAGCTAGTTGCACCAAGGTTGCTGCTAGGGGAGCCAAAACAATTGCAAGGAGAGAAACGACTAGCATAATAATTTCAAGTCCACCACTATCACGGTCATCACTTCTACGACCACGACCTGCACCTCCCCACCACATCATGCGTCCAGCCATACTTGATAAAAGTGTAATGGCACTGGCAAGGGCAACCGCGATCGTAGAAATCCGAATATCATAGTTACGAATGTGACTGACTTCATGACCAATAACCGCCTCTAACTCTTCACGATTCATAATCGCAAGGAGTCCTGAAGTTGCTGCTACCGCTGCATTTTGGGGATTTGAACCCGTAGCAAAGGCATTTAAGCTGGCATCATCGATGATGAAGACACGTGGCATAGGGATTTGCGCCACCATAGCCATATCTTCCACAACATGATAGAGGGTTGGTGCAGTCTGCTCATTCACCTCACGCGCACCATTCATACTCATGACTATCTCTGTTGATTGAAAAATCATGGACAAGGCATAGATAAAGCCGATAATCAGAGCGATAACTAAGCCACCAAGACCAGATCGCATAAAGAGATAACCAACTGCATATCCAACCAAAGCCAAAAGTAAAAAGAATACTAGTAGTAAAATCCAAGTTCTTCGCTTATTACTCGCGATTTGATCATACAACATCCTAGTCACCTAAACCACTAAAATCAACCTTTGGTACTGCCTTTTCTTCTTCAGGTGTTTGAAGGAAATCAGCCACTTTAAAACCAAAGAGTCCAGCAACTAGGTTGCTTGGGAATGTTTCTAATTTAACATTATAGTTGCTAACAACACTATTGTAGAGTTGGCGAGAGTAAGAAATTTTATTTTCAGTATTGGTCAGCTCTTCTTGCAATTGTGCAAAGTTGCCACTCGCTTTTTAGGTCTGGATAATTTTTCTGCAACAGCAAAAGATTCCTGAAACCTGACGTGAAAGAGCATCACTAGCCTTTCATAGCTTCTGCCGGTGATGTTGCAGCGGCTACTTGATTGCGAAGCTCTGCAACTCTTTCAAGTGTTGAACCTTCATACTTTGCATATCCCTTTACAGTCTCAATCAAGTTTGGCAAGAGATCGTTACGACGTTTCAACTGAACATCAATCTGACTCCATGCCTCCTTAGTTTGCATGCGATTTTTAACCAAACCATTATAGCTAACAATCACGAAAAGATACCAATAAGAGCAAGAACTCCAAGAATAATCCAATTCATCATGATATCTCCTTTCTGCTTTTTTTAGATTAGTACCAGTATATCAAATTTCCATCTTTTTTTGTGGTAAAATAAGATGATACTAAAGAAGGAAACTACTATGAAACCAGAAACATTTTATCAACTACTAGCTGAACAAAATATCCATCTTTCTGACCAGCAAAAAGTTCAATTTGAGCGTTATTTTGAACTCTTGGTTGAATGGAATGAAAAAATCAACCTGACTGCTATTACAGAAAAAGAAGAAGTCTATCTTAAACACTTCTATGATTCCATCGCTCCTATTTTACAGGGATTGATTGAAAACCAGCCCATTAAACTCTTAGACATTGGTGCTGGAGCAGGTTTTCCTAGCCTTCCTATGAAGATTCTCTATCCTCAGCTAGATGTGACCATTATTGATTCCCTCAATAAACGCATCAACTTTCTGAATCTATTAGCCCAAGAACTAGGGTTAGAAAATGTCCACTTCTATCACGGACGTGCCGAAGACTTCGCCCAAGATAAGAACTTCCGTGCTCAGTTTGATATCGTTACGGCTCGTGCTGTTGCCCGTATGCAGGTCTTGTCCGAGTTGACTATTCCCTACTTAAAAGTCGGAGGAAAATTGCTAGCACTGAAGGCTAGCAATGCCCCAGAGGAATTAACTGAGGCTAAAAATGCCCTTAACCTTCTCTTTAGTAAGGTTGAAGATAATCTCAGTTACACACTTCCTAACGGAGACCCTCGCTACATTACTATTGTCGAGAAGAAAAAAGAAACTCCAAATAAATACCCAAGAAAGGCTGGCATGCCTAACAAACGTCCGCTTTAGAAAGATTAAAAATCTGCAAACTCACACCTCGCTTTCTCATTTCAAGGCTCGGGAAAAAATGATTTACAAAATCATACCTCGCTCTCTCATTTCAAGGCTCGGGAAAAAATGATTTACAAAATCATGCCTCGCTCTCTCATTTCAAAGCTCGGGAAAAAATGATTTACAAAATCATTTTTTTCTGCTATACTATCCTAAGCAAAGGTTTTTAATGTCATCCCGTGAGGTGACGAAGGCGCAGATCTATATAAAACTCTTTAAAACTTGATATAGGAGTCTTGTTTTAGAGAGGTCTTACTCTGGGAGCCTATTGCTATAAAATAATGGGCTCTTTTTTGATGCCCAAAAGTGAGGTTAATATGAAACAGGAATCAACTGTTGATTTGCTTTTAGACGTTGACCAACGTCCTTCAGCTGGAAAGGGAATTCTTCTTAGCTTCCAGCACGTATTCGCCATGTTTGGTGCAACCATCTTGGTACCTTTGATCTTGGGAATGCCTGTATCGGTTGCCCTTTTTGCATCAGGTGTAGGAACACTCATTTACATGATCTCTACTGGCTTTAAAGTTCCAGTTTATCTGGGTTCTTCTTTTGCCTTTATCACAGCTATGTCACTTGCCATGAAAGAAATGGGTGGTGATGTATCTGCTGCTCAGACAGGGGTTATCCTGACTGGTCTTGTTTATGTCCTTGTTGCTGCAAGTGTTCGCTTTGCAGGTACAAAATGGATCGACAAACTCTTACCTCCAATCATTATCGGTCCTATGATCATCGTTATCGGTCTTGGACTTGCTAGTTCAGCTGTTACCAACGCTGGTCTTGTAGCTGACGGAAACTGGAAAAACGCTCTTGTAGCCGTTGTTACTTTCTTGATTGCTGCCTTTATCAATACAAAAGGAAAAGGCTTCCTACGAATTATCCCATTCCTATTTGCCATTATCGGTGGTTACCTCTTTGCTCTAGCACTTGGATTGGTTGATTTCACTCCTGTTCTTGAAGCTAACTGGTTTGAAATCCCTGGTTTCTACCTACCATTCAACACAGGTGGTGCCTTCAAACAATACGACCTATACTTCGGTCCTGAAACAATTGCCATCTTACCAATCGCAATCGTAACGATTTCTGAACATATCGGAGACCATACCGTTTTAGGTCAAATCTGTGGACGCCAATTCTTGAAAGAACCAGGTCTTCACCGTACCCTTCTTGGTGATGGTATCGCAACTTCTGTTTCTGCCTTCCTTGGTGGACCAGCAAATACAACTTACGGTGAAAATACAGGGGTTATCGGAATGACTCGTATCGCTTCTGTCTCAGTTATCCGTAACGCTGCCTTTATCGCAATTGCCCTCAGCTTCCTTGGTAAATTCACTGCCTTGATTTCAACAATTCCAAACGCTGTACTTGGTGGTATGTCTATCCTTCTTTACGGGGTTATCGCAAGTAACGGTTTGAAAGTCTTGATCAAAGAACGTGTTGACTTCGGTCAGATGCGCAACCTTATCATCGCAAGTGCTATGTTGGTGCTTGGACTTGGTGGTGCTATCCTTAAACTTGGTCCAGTTACCCTTTCAGGTACTGCCCTATCAGCTATGACAGGTATCATCCTAAACTTGATCTTGCCATACGAAAACAAAGACTAATCCATATAGAATCAACAAGAGGTCGGGACCAAAAATCCCGACCTCTATTTTTATTCACAAGAAGACTTTGATACAGTGACTCATTGGACTGTTGTCAAAAAGTTTGATTTCTTAATTTCCCCAAGCAATCAAAGAGATACAAGAGACTTGAACCAAACATATCAGCAAGAGCATGCATGAGAAAAGAATGGCAGTAAATTCTTGACTACATACTTGTACAAGAAATAATAAAAGAGACCGTAAACAAGCCCAATCACCAAGGCCCAAAGCAATCCTTGATAGGTATGAAAAGAAATCCGTATAATTACCGAGTAGACTAGAGCTAACCACTTATGCTTTTCTTTTACTGAAGTCAGTAAGCCTAGGAAGAAAAATTCTTCATAAAAACCATTTAGTAAAGCATAGCAAATCGCCATCGGCGCTAAAGCCATGAATTTTCGAATAATTTCCATAGGGTCTATAAAAGGAATTAGTTGAGGATTGAAATAATTATACTCACCACTAAGGGCTTGTAATGATATCACCAAAGATACCAACTACAGCAAAGATAAGGGGAACCCAAATTAAAACAGACCAGCTCCAACGTATAGGAAGCTGTTTAAAATCATAATTTCGAATCACAAGATAAAGGAAGGTAATCCCTAACATCATCAATTGAAAATTGAAATTACTAGAATAAGCTGCCCCATCACTTGCTAGATTTGTCGTAGTTTCTACGACACTAGTAAGAGTTGAAGGGCGATAAACTCTCCATAAATTGTTGAGTAGAACGAATGATAAACTCTCCAAACATTAAAACAGTGATGATGAGGATATCGAACCATTTTAAGTATCTTAAAGGTTTTGATGGATGAATACTTTGTAGCAAATTCATATTTCCTCCTTTATCTTTAAATGTATGGATTGATTATAAACATTCATTCTTAAAAGTTACATGAACCACCTTGCTGGAAGATTAAAAAACAGCCTTATCAAAGACTGTTTTAATCCATTAAACGGAATGATGTTTCTTTTCAAGCATTAAATCCTTCAATGAAATGATAGTCACGGCTAATAAAATCATTGCCATACCAAGAAAATCTACTGGATAAAAGATATCCCCCATAATCATGAAGGCAAAAAATACTGCCGAGATAGGCTCAATCGAAGCCAAAAGGCTAGACTTGACTGGTCCTATCATACTGGCTCCCTTGAGGAAGGCTGTATAGGCAAAGACCGTTCCAATCAGAATGATGCCAGCAAAAGCTAGAAAGATATCAAAAGATATGGGAATACTGGCCCCGATAAGCCCCGTAAAAGGTACTGCTAGTATACCTGAGATGGTCATTCCAACACCAATGACCAAAATGCTCCCCCATTTTTGAATCAATTTTATGGGTAAAATGATATAAAGAGCATAGGTTAGGGCTGAGAACAAAGCCCCAGAAATAGACCAGCTGGAGTCATCGAGAGTTGATCCAATTGCCCATGGGTTGCAATGAGAAAGGTCCCACCTATAGCTAAAAACATAGAGATGATTTCCGAAAGCGTCGGAGCCACCTTATCCTTGATACAAGTGTAAGCAAGAATTCCAACTGGACAGACATACTGGAGAACTGTCGCTGTCCCAGCATTTGTCTCCTGAATAGCTGATAGATAGGCTAATTGATTTAGAAAAAGACCAAATAAAGAAAATAACAAGAGAGAAAACAGACTTGATTTATCCTTCAGAAAAGCTATAAATTTGATCCCTTGATTTGATATAGGACAAAAGAACCAAAAGGAGTAAACCAGCAATTATCAAACGGATATTGGTCAGAACAAGAGCTGAAATCCCGTGAACCATCAAGTACTGACCACTGGTTCCCGATAAGCCCCAGGCAATACCTGCAATGACTGTATAAAGAGTTCCTTTTAAAGCTTTTGACATACTTCCTCCCTAGTCTGCCTCTCGAATCAAGTCCATGACCTGATTACGATCCAATATCCACTGGGCACGCTCATCTTTTTCATAGGTTCGGTTAGATAGAAAAATTGCCGCCTCTTGTTTCTGTCGATTCCACATGATAAAGGTTCCAGTATAGCCTGTATGGTCCAACCAATCACCTTCAAGATTCCAGGCCAATGAGCGTTCTTTATCACTCAGATCCGAAAAATTCTGACTTAAGTCTGCAGCAAAATCATCCTGCAAATAATGCTCTAGAAAGATTTTTAAATCATGAACTGTCGAAAACAAGCCTGCACTACCTGCATGCTTTCCAAGCAAACGAGCCTTAGGATCATGGACCACTCCTGCTTTCTGTCCACGGACCGTTGGAACAGCACGGATAACTGGACCAAACTGAGTTTCCTTCATTCCCCAAGGATCCAAAACTTGCTCTTGTAAAATCTGATCCAAGTCCTTTTCAAAATAGTTTTCTAAGAGAAAACCTAGCAAGAGAAAGTGCACATCCGAGTAGAGAAAGGCTCTCTTCTCTCGGCGATTCAAATGATACATGGCATTCCTCAACTGGTCTTCTGAAAGCTGATCCCTATTGGGGATAAAAGGATCCAAATCTGTCGCATGCGTTAATAATTGTCGAACGGTGATGTCTGGATAATCCGCCTCTGGAAGATAATCTCTTATGGAGTTATCTAGCTCAATCTTACCTTCCTTCCACAAGAAAGATAAGACTGTTCCTACTCCAACAACCTTGCTGACACTTGCCAAATCATAGACCAAGCCCTCACGAGTCTGCTCACCAATTTCTGGATTTGCTTCTCCTAGATACCAGTCAGACCAAACGCCATCCTGATAATATGCAAAAGAGGCACCAGGATAAATCCCTGCCTCAATTTGTTGCTTTATTTTTTGAATGATTTTTTGTTTCATACTGCTTCAAACCACAATTCAATATTGTTGGTATCCTTAGTTAGGAAAAACTTCTCAGATTTTGGAATAAAGTAACCAGCTTCTTCAAATCGCTGACGCAATACAGGCAAATCCAAAATTCTCTACTTGAAATTTTCAACATGGACAAGTCCCAAGTTACATTATTTTCAACCAGTAAATCGCTCCCTTGAGCTTGATTAAAAGCTAGTCGGTTTTCGATTTCTTCTTTTATCAAGTAGGCTTGATGTTTTATCTGGTAAGTTAATTTCCACCGAGATTTCAAAGGCTGTCAAATATCTCAGTTTCTCATCTTTTTGAAAAAAAGTGACTTCTTCCTCAACCTTTTTCAAACCATTGATATCATCTTCTGCATGGATCAGAACACAATCCCCTTCCGGAGAAAGAACCTCAAAAGCATATCCCTTATTTCCTTTATAGAGTTGAGGGATTTCTTCCATTCTAGCTAGTAGCGCTTCAATCTCAGATGGATTCTCAACTTTAACAAGTCAATCTAGCTAATTTTTTTAATTCCCTTCAACCTTACGGCTCCTCATACTTGGTGACTCTTCTAAAACTAACTTTTCAATACCTGATTGGTCTCCTAGTGATAAGAATGCTGACTCTTCAAGCAAGGGTTTCATCCCCAAAGTCTCAATATAAAATGATTCATTTAAATTTCTATTATTTACCTTTAGCGTCGGGATCATACGCTTTATTTGATTTACAATCATAAATTCCTCCAACACTTTTTTTATTTTTAAAGGATTTTTATCTTTTTTTACAAGTTATTCAATAAAAAAACTTTAACTATATTAACTCTTTAAATTAAATTCCCCCTTCTGTTTGTAGAAGGGGGCTTGATTGTTTTTACTAAAATACCTGATTTAGTCTTTCCAAGATAGTGTTGCTTGCAGACCGTAATGATCACTAACTTGTGGACTGTTTTTACCATCAAAGACCACGTGAAGTTTTTCTACCTGCACATCCTTTGTTGTAAAGATATAATCGATTCGAAGAGGTTCGCTGTTTCCCTTCCAACCATCAATTTCAGGCGGAACAGTGTAACTACCACTTCTTTCTTTTGCAACTTCAAATGCATCTTGTAAGTTTAGTGGACTAGCTAAAATAGCTTGGTAGCCCTCTTGACCTGCAGGATTATTAAAATCACCTGCTAGCAAGAGTGGCTTGTTCAATTCTTTCAGAACTGCTTCAAAGCGCGCCCATTCCTCTTGGAAGCCTTTATCCCACCAAGAGAGATGGACACTCGCAACTGCAAGTTCTTTACCTTCAACTACTGTTTCTGCTAGAGCAACTCGACGAGTGTGGTAATCTGTCGGATCATCTACATCTGAAACCAAAATTTCACGCGCTTCAATTGGTGTTTTAGATAGGATTGCAACACCTTCATGGTAACGATCATAACCGATATGGTTGTAGGCCCAAGTCCAATAATAATTTTGACCATGCTCAGCTAACTTCTCTACCAAAGAGTCGAACATAGTGATCTTGATGAATCGGCTCAGCAGATGGTAATGGCTGATAAAGTGCACCAGCTTCTACTTGCGCTGAAGTAATTTCCTGGTTAATTTCCTGAAAACAAATCAAATCATAACTGTTTTCAAGTATATCTTGAAGTAAAAGTTGAAACTTTTGTTCAGGATCTTTTTTTCCATCCAACTATGGGTATTGAGTGTTAAAAACTTCATGCTTTTCTCCTATAAACAAGAGGTTGGAAACAGCTTCCAACCTCCTAAATATTACAATTCTACTTTTGCAACTGCTGTTTTAGCTGCAAGAGAACCTGTTTGTTCTAATTTAACTGATTTGATCGCATCACTATTTGTGAAGACAACTACAGTTGTAGTTTCACGACCAGCTTCACGGATAGCACCCAAGTCAGCTGTGACAAGAAGATCACCAGCAGCAACCTGTTGTCCTTCAGTAACACGAACTGTAAATGGTTTTCCTTCAAGACTTACTGTGTCCAAACCAATGTGAACAAGTACTTCAAGGCCTGCTTCAGTCACAAGACCAAGAGCGTGTTTAGTTGGGAAGATGCTTGATACAGTACCTGATACTGGAGATACAATGTTTCCGTTTGCTGGTTCCACTGCAAATCCATCACCCATCATTTTTTGTGCGAATACAGGATCCTTCACTTGGTCCAATTCAATCACTTGACCGTCAGCAACTGAGTAAACTTCTTCAGTCACACCTTTGTATACAACAGCATCTTGTTGAGCTGCTGCCATTTGACTTGGAAGAGTTTCAGGAATCACTTCACCTGAGTCAAGAAGGTCTTGAATATCTGATTTCAAAACGTCAGCTTTAGGTCCGTAGATAGCTTGGACACCTTGTCCTTTCATGACAAGTCCCATAGCTCCTTCAGCTTTCCATTGTTCCTCTGTTCCAACTTTTTTTCAGCGTCTTTTACAGTAACACGAAGACGAGTCATACATGCGTCCACATCGACGATGTTAGCACGTCCACCAAGAAGGTTGATGATGTTAACAGCTTGAGAAGCTTCTGCAACTTTTGACTCACCAGCAGCTGCAGATTCTGATGAACCTTCAGCAGTTTTCGTAGTTTCCGTTACGTCCTGGAGTAGCGTAGTTGAATTTCTTGAATCATGAAGTTGGCGATGAAAGTACATGATAACTGCAAATAGTGCTGTTACCCAGATAAAGTTAATGATATCCATACCAAGACCAGCATTGATAGCTAGTGGAGTACGAGTCAAGAATTCGATTGAACCGAATGAGTGCACACGAAGGTGAACAATATCAGCCATTGCAAAGGCAGCACCTTGAACAACAGCGTAGACAAGGTAAAGAGGTGTTGCAACGAACATGAAACATATATTCAATTGGCTCAGTAACACCAGTCAAGAAAGTTGCAAGAGCTGTCGCAATCATCATACCTTTGTATTGATGTTTCTTGTCTGCATCAACATTACGGTAAATCGCAGCAATGACACCCATCAAAGATACCGAATGAACCGATCATTTGTCCAACTTTGAAACGAGCTGGATGTACTGTATCTAAGCAAGTGTTGGTATTGGCTAGCATCAGTACCTTTAAGGTTTACAAGGTCTGTTACCCATGCAAGCCAAAGTGGATCTTGTCCAAATACTTGAGTGCCTTTTGCTGCACCAGTTAAACATATCGTAAGTACCACCAAGAGCTGTATAGTTCATTGGGATAGTCAACATGTGGTGAAGTCCAAATGGCAAGAGCAAAGCGTTCCAAAGTACCATACAAGAATGGTGCAAGAACTGGTGCTGTTTCTTGTGAATTAGCAATCCAGATACCGAAGTTGTTGATACCTGTTTGAACAACTGGCCAGAAAGCTGAAAGAAGAATTGCAGCGATTGCTGAGCGAAGAATAACTACAAATGGTACAAAAACGTTTCCCGTTAAAGAATGAAAGTGCATCAGGAAGTTTACGGAAAGTTGTAGTATTTGTTAAAAATGCAGTCGCTCCAACAAAACCTGAGATAATCCCTACAAATACCCCCATGTTAAGGGCTGGTGACTCAAGTACACTAATGAAGTAATCAGCAACTTTGATAGAGTTACCAAAGAGTGTTGATACCATTGCGTTAGGATCTTTCAACATATCGACTGATACACCAAAGATTGTACCAGTGATACGGTTAATCAAGATGAAGGCAAGACCAGCGGCGAAAGCACCACCAGCACGTTCTTTAGCCCAACTTCCTCCAATAGCGAGGGCAAACAAAATATGAAGGTTACCGATAACTCCCCAACCAATTTGCTCTAGTACTCACCAGTAATAACTAGAGGGAGCAAGGTTTGGGTCAATCATTGCAAGTGACTTACCGATTGAAATCATCAATCCAGCCGCTGGCATAACAGCGATAACCACCATTAGAGCCTTACCGAATTTTTGCCAAAATTCGAAAGACAAGACATTTTTGAATGTATCTTTCATCATCCAAATCTCCTTATTTTTTATTTACGCAAACGTTTTTACGAAAAACGTTTGCACTTGTTTATGACTTAATTATACCACTTTTTTTATTTTTTTGTAAAGACTTTTTAAAAAAATTTTTTTCTGTCTAATCATTTCAATATCTCTCACTTATTTGCTGACTTTTGAGTTTACGAGTCTTTTTCTGATATAATATTAGCTATGAAATCCTATAATACCTTGAATGATTACTATCGAAATTTATTTGGAGAAAAAGACTTTTAAAGTCCCTATTGATGCTGGCTTTGATTGCCCCAATCGCGATGGAACTGTAGCACATGGGGGCTGTACTTTTTTGCACGGTTTCTGGTTCTGGAGATGCAATCGTTGCTCCTGATGCTCCTATCCGCGAGCAATTTCTATAAGGAAATTGACTTTATGCACCGTAAGTGGCCAGATGTTAAAAAGTATTTGGTTTACTTTCCAAAATTTTACCAATACACATGAAAAAGCTGGAAGTGATTCGCGAACGCTATGAACAAGCTATCAATGAACCTGGGGTTGTCGGCATCAATATCGGAACTCGACCAGATTGCCTTCCTGATGAAACAATTGAATACTTGGCAGAATTATCAGAGCGAATGCATGTTACCGTAGAGTTAGGTTTACAAACTACTTATGAAGAAACTTCAGCATTGATTAACCGCGCCCACTCCTATGAACTCTACGTGGAGACTGTCAAGCGCTTGAGAAAATATCCTAAAATCGAGATTGTTGCCCATTTGATCAATGGTTTGCCCGGTGAAACTCATGAAATGATGGTGGAAAACGTTCGGCGTTGTGTAAGGGACAATGATATCCAAGGGATTAAACTTCACCTACTTCACCTCATGACCAACACTCGGATGCAACGCGACTATCATGAAGGTCGTTTGCAGCTCATGAGTCAGGATGAATATGTCAAGGTCATCTGTGACCAACTAGAAATTATTCCCAAACATATCGTTATCCATCGGATTACGGGTGATGCGCCTAGGGATATGTTGATTGGTCCTATGTGGAGTCTCAATAAATGGGAAGTTCTAAATAGCATTGAAGCTGAAATGAGACGACGCGGTAGTGTTCAAGGATGCAAGGCTGTAAAACAGGAGTTTATGAATGAAAAAGACCACTTGAAATGGCGCATGATTTTTCTTGCCCAAGTCATCACCCCAAGAGGATATTGTCGTTGATGCGACCATGGGAAATGGACATGATACCCTTTTTTTCTAGCTAAGTTAGCTAAACAAGTCTACGCTTTTCGATATACAGGAACAAGCTCTAGAAAAGACTCGTCAACGTTTACAAGAAGCTGGTTTGACCAATGCAGAATTAATCCTACAAGGTCATGAAACCGTAGATCAGTTTGTAACTGAGGTGAAAGCTGCCATCTTTAATCTAGGTTATCTTCCTTCAGCTGATAAAAAGCATTATCACCCAACCTCAAACAACTATTGAAGCACTGGATAAAGCTTTTGCCAAATGCTAGTTAAAGGTGGACGAATAGCCATCATGATTTATTACGGGCATGAAGGCGGAGATATAGAACGGGATGCAGTCATGGATTTTTGTCAGTCACTTACCACAACAAGAATATACTGCTACGATCTATCGCACTCTCAACCAGATCAACAATCCACCGTTTTTAGTCATGATTGAAAAAAATTAGAAAAGGTATCGACATGGATAAACAATACCTACGAGATAAAAATAGAAGCTCTTCGCCACAACTTTGTAGAATCAACCCAACATGAACGAGCAGTTGGTATGTTAGATGAAGCTCATATGAGCAAAAAGATGCTGAAAAATCAAGAAAAAAATGATAACACTTGAAATGGAGCGTTGTCAGAAGAAAAATCGAGCACAAGGACTGCTCGAAGATTGATCAAAAATCCAAGAACAAAAGGAACTTTTTTTGAAGCTTGTCGAAAACAAAAATAAGGAGGTAGAAGATGGATTTACTGTTTTTATCTCTTGATATTTTTTTACTTGTTCTCATTGTTTCTAGTACGACCAATAAACTGCTTCCCTTTTTACCCATGCCCCTGATTCAGATTTTGCTGGGTATCGGACTTGGTCTTTGCTTACCCTAACAACCAATATCACCTAGACACTGAGCTATTTCTAGCTTTAGTGATTGGTCCGCTCTCTTTCGAGAAGCTCAAGAAGCAGATGTAACCTCTATCCTAAAACACTGGAAAATCGTTCTCTACCTGATTTTCCCTGTCATCTTTATATCTACTCTGAGCATGGGAGGACTTGCCCATGTTCTTTGGGCGAGCTTACCATTAGCTGCCTGCCTAGCCGTAGGGGCTGCACTTGGTCCTACTGACCTGGTTGCCTTTGCTTCCCTTTCTGAACGATTTACCTTTCCAAAACGAATTTCAAATATCTTAAAAGGGGAAGGACTCCTTAATGATGCTTCTGGGCTAATTGCCTTTCGTGTTGCTCTCATCGCATGGACAACGGGAACCTTTTCAATCGCTCAAGCAGAAATATCTCTGGCGATCTCTATCGTTGGAGGACTTGCAGTTGGTCTTATGACGGCTTTAATCAATCGATTCCTCCACTCCTTTCTTCTCAGTGTCCGTGCTACTGATATAGCCAGTGAACTGCTGCTAGATCTTAGTTTACCACTTCTAACCTTCTTCATAGCTGAAGGAATTCATGTTTCTGGAATTATCGCGGTCGTTGTCGCTGGTATTTTAAAAGCTAGTCGTTTTAAAAAGATAAATCTTCTCGAAGCTCAAGTGGATACAGTGACCGAGACCGTTTGGCACACTGTTACCTTTTATGCTCAATGGTTCTGTCTTCGTCCTGTTAGGAATGGAACTGGAGATGATTGCGGAGCCCGATTCTTAAGAGTGCTTTTTATAATAATGTGCTTCTTCTCGTCACAGTCTTTCTTTTAACCTTCCTACTCTTTGCCATCCGCTTTGTGATGATTTACGGCTTTTACGCGTTTCGGATCAAGAAACTTCAAAAAAGTCTCCACAAGTATGTCAAAGATATGCTCCTTCTAACATTTTCTGGAGTTAAGGGAACAGTTTCTATTGCTACTATCCTCTTGATACCGACTAATCTGGAACAGGAATATCCGCTCCTTCTCTTTCCTCGTAGCTGGTGTAACACTGGTCAGTTTCCTTACTGGATTATTGGTACTTCCACACCTTTCTGAAGAGCAAGAGCCATCTAAGGATCATCTCATGCACATCGCTATCCTAAATGATGTTGCCATGGAGTTAGAGAGGATTTGGAACATACTAAAAACAAGGTTCCACTCTATGCGCGATTGATAAATTATCATGGACGGATTGAAAATCTCATCCTCAGTCAGGAGAACAAAGAAATCCAGGAAGACTGGGAAGCTCTTAAACTCTTGATTCTCAGTATCGAGAACGATGGTTTGGAACAGGCTTATGAAGAAGGCAAAATCGGCGAAAGAGGATATCGTGTCTACCAACGTTATCTGAAAAGCATGGAGAAAAATATTAAACGAAACTTTGCTTCTCGACTAACCTACTACTTCCTTGTTTCTATACGGATTGTGCGCTTTCTCCTTCATGAGTTGCTCACATTTGGCAAAAACCCTTTCCGTTCTTGGAGAGACAAAGGAAAACCCAAAGACTTCTTGCCATCGATTATGATCAGATTGCAGAGCTCTATCTAGCCAACACTGAAATCATCATCGAAAGTTTAGAAAACCTCAAAGGGATTTATAAGAGTTCTCTGATCAGCTTCATGCAGGAATCGCGTCTCCGTGAAACCAGTCATATTACCAGTGGTGCCTTTGTAGAACGGGTTATCAATCGTATCAAACCCAATAATATCGATGAAATGTTGAGAGGCTACTATCTAGAACGTAAGTCCATCTTTGAATACGAGAAACAAAAACTCATCTCAGCCCAGTATGCTAAAAAAACTACGACAAAATGTAAACAACCTAGAAACTTATTCTCTAAAAAGAATCAGCCAACACGCTACCTTATGATATGATGGAATTAGTTCGACGAAATTAAGATTTAGCTTAAAAAAGAGATTTTTATTGTGGAGGATTATGCAATGAAAAAGTTGTGGAAACAACTAACTAATAGGCCCTTTATTGAAAAGCTTTTTTACACTACTATCATGTTTCAGATATTGAATTAACCAGTGTAGCTGTGGCTTATTATTGGTTGATTTCAATCTTCCCTTTACTTATGATAGCCGTCAATATCTTGCCTTATTTTCAAATTCCAATCTCTGATTTCTTGACTAACCTAAAAGGAACTTTTTTTACCAGATACGATCTATGATGTAGTAGCAAAGATTGCTCGTGAAGTGCTGACACAACCATCTGCTGGACTATTGAGTTTTGCGGTGATATCTGCTCTTTGGACATTTTTCAAAATCCATGAATTTCCTTCAAAAAGGCCTTTTAACAAAGCCTATGGAATTGCAAAAAAATAGAGGAATTATCTCACACCAACTGATGAGTCTCCTAGTTAGTTTGGGACTTCAAATTCTCTTTGCTCTTGCCCTTATTCCTAAGTATGTTTGGTCATATGTTGTTGGATCTGCTAAAAAACTACTGGAAATCCGAAAGTTCTCTATTTGCATATTTACAGGATTTTACAGGACCGCTGATTTATGTCTTTCTGTTTGCGATCTTGATCATGCTCTATTATTTCCTTCCAAATGTGAAAATCGGTCGTATTCGTTACGTCCTTCCTGGAAGTCTATTCGTACTTCTTACTCTCATATCTCTATTAACGATCTTTTCAGCTTATTTCAACAATTATGTCAACTATCTAGTTGACGTTCGATTTTTCAGTTCCATCATCGTTGTTGTCATGATGTTCTGGTTTATAATCATTGCTAAGATATTGATTATCGGTGCAGTGATCAATGCCAGTGTTCAAAGCCTTAAGGATCCAGACTTTAAGCAAAGCAATAATTTTTTATCGATTAATACTCAATGAAAATCAAAGAGCAAACTTGGAAGCGAGCCGCAGGTTGCTCAAAACACCGTTTTGAGGTTGTGGATAGAACTGACGAAGGCAGCTCAAAATACTATTTTGAGGTTGCAGATGGAAGCTGACGTGGTTTGAAGAGATTTTCGAAGAGTATAAACAAATCAATCCCCCAGTCATTTAATACTGGGGGATTTTTGAATTTCCTACTTTATTGTCCACTCGTTAGGGCTTGCAATTCTGTTTTTAGATAGTGAGCCAAATGTTGGTGGGCAAAAATATTGGCATTCTTTTCTGCGGTAGGATTGTAGTTTGTGTTGGTATTTACATCATAAACATAAATATCACCGCTCTCTGATTGAACCCATTCAATAGCAGCAACTTCAATCTGAGCATTTTTCAAGAAGTTCTCATAAGCTTCTCTCCGGTCATCTGGTAGAGGTTCTGTAATCTGGAATTTTTCAGACGTTTCCAGTTGCTCTGGTCTCTTACCGATTTGGCAACCATCTGCTGGGCACAGTTGGAAACCATCTGAAGAATCGATTGAAACAGTATAAAGGAACTTCTGGTTGATAAACTCTGAACGACGGATGCGTCCATCACTTGGTTTGATGTAGGCTTGTAACAAGGTAATCCCGTCCACTGATGGTTCAAAAAGGGGACTATTGACATAAGCTTCCAATTCTTCTTCATTTTGGAAGAGTTGAACCCCTAACCCCTTACCTGCTCGATTGTGCTTGGTAATCAAAGGATAGATGTTCAATTTTCTGGCTGCTTCAATGATATGTTCTTGACCTAAAACTGCAACTGTCGCAGGAGTCTCAATACCAGACTCGTTTAACTTCAAATATTGTTTGACTTTACTGATTTCTAAGTTGATAGCACCTGTTCCATTCACAACCTTGCGTCCATGCGCCTCCAACCAAGTAATCACCTGCTCTGTAAATTCTGGCGCATAGCGATGTCCTCTGGTGTGAGAAGACGCAGACATACGATTGTAGAAAGATACCCTGTGGCGGTGGACTTTGCAGATCCAAATATCCCACTAGACAAATCCCACAGTTCATAAGGGACTTCTAGTTCTTCCAACCATTTGACCAAATGCTGAGTCCATTCAAGATTCTCATGAATTACATAAACTTTTGCTTCACTCATTACTTATAATCTCCTTAAGAAAAGCTGACTGATAGTTGGCTTTCCTTTTCTTCTTCTAAAAATATATCCTTCTGTTTTTTTCGATAACGCTGACTGTTAAGATTTGACCCAAAACATTGATCATAGTACGGCCAGCATTGACAAAGAAATCAACTGCAAAAAGATCAAGGCTACTCCTTCAACTGGCAAGCCCAATTGAGGTGCTGCAGCTAGTAGAACCACGATAGCACCCTGATGGCACAGTTGCTGCAGTTTTTTTCCAATCAAGGTCAAAAAGCAAAACAGTAAACAAGAGACTTGATAAATGAAAAATTGAATGCCATAGGCGTGGGCGATAAAAGATTGTCGCTACTGAGAAATAAACTGCTGCTCCCTCTAAGTTAAAAAGTATATCCTAAAGGAACAACTAAATCAATTGTATGCTCGTCATGACCCTGTTTTTTTCAAATCTTTAAGAAGTGATGGCAAAGACAACACTTGAACTACCTGTAACAAAGGCCAGGGTCAAGAGACTCCAAATTTTCACGAAAGGCTGACAAATAAGGTACTTTAAAGAATAGAGCAATCAAAGGGAAAATAAGGAGAACCAATACAGCATAAGCCAAATAAGTTCCGATTACAAACTGACCAAGTCCAATCAATTTATCAAGGCCAGTAGTTGCAACATCTTTGGCGATAAAACCAAAAATTCCAATCGGTGAAAGTTTGACAATCACTGTAACAATCTTGTAGATGGCCTCAATCCAGATTTGGAAACCTTCGATAATTTTCTGAGATTTCTCAGATTTAAGATTCCCAATTCCATAACCAAGAAAGATGGCAAAAACGATAATTGGCAAAAGAGCACCTTCTGAAAGAGACTTGACGATATTTGATGGAATAAAACCAAGCAAAAATTCGCTAAATTTGACATTATTGGCAATTCCATCAAGGTTCCCACCAGTTTGACCGATATTCACTCCTTGGCCAAATCCCAAATAGTAACTAGCAAATACAAACAATAGAGTAATAGCAGTTGTTACTGCGAAAAAGTAAACCAAACTCTTGGTCAAGATTTTTCCGAAAGATTTTTTCCCGATAACACCAGCTACTGCAACAACGATAGTTGGGAAAATTAATGGGATGATAACCATGTTGATCAATTTAATAAAGGCTTGTCCTAAAAATTGATAAAAAGCCTGCAAATTGTGGCCAGATGACCGCAGCGATAACACCCAAGACCAAAGCCACCAATAATTGGATTCCTAGTGAGAGTTTTGACCATAACGTAACTAATTTCATAAGAAACTCCTTTGTTTTATTTGCTACTCATTCTACTACTATTCTTCTCTTCTGACTAATATATTTTTCTATGGTGAACATAAAAAGATTTATATTGAGAGTTCAAACTATCATCGTAGCAAACACATGATTCATTCTGTTCAAGCAGGAATTATAAAATCTGTTTCTTACCAATGATTTTTTTGCTAAAAACAGTGATAAATCAAGGAATTTACTTTTTCTATTCTCAAAATTTTTATGATACAATAATGGTATGATTTTTAATGAAACTTGCTTCCATCTTGCTTTTGGTACTAACCTTAGCTCTGGCGATTATTTTTAAGCAGACTCTTTAAGTTAAAGAAAAAGGGGCATCAATGCTGCTGATTTGGCTTTTCCTTTTCTAATTTTTTTGAATATTATTTGATTACGGCTAAGATGTTTACACATAATCAACTTCCCGTCTTGGGAATAGCCTTATCAATACTAGCAATTGTGTTAGTCTTTTTCTTCTTAAACAAAAGACGTAGCTTTTTATTATCCCAAAATTTATTAAATTCTTTTTGGCGAGCTGGATTTTTTTACTAACACTGCTCATCTATATCATCATGATTGTTCAAATTTTCGTGATGAAATAGTCAACTATTACAATATAGCCCACCAGCACCTCGATCTTGGTTACTAGATATTCCTAAGAGGGGCTTTTCTAATGAGATTTTAAAAAAAGATTAAACAAATGTATAGGAGATTAATCAAGTGAAAAAAACGCTCTTGGCAAGCGCCATTACGCTTTCAGTTTTTGGTCTAACAACCAACCTTAGCTATGCTGAGGAAAACAAAGTACAGTCAACCCCAGTAGAAACAACACATAGTGAAACCTCTACTGACAAAGTAGAGAAAAATAGTCTTCCAGCTAAGGAAGCTGAACCTTCAACTGAAGCAAATGCCAATCAAACGACAAATCCAGCTAAGAAAGAAGAAGACAAGGCACCAGAAGTTCAAAAAGAAGGTTGGGTATTAGAGGAAAATATCTGGCGCTTCTATGAAAACAATGCACCTGTTCTTAACTGGAAAAAAATCCACGGAAAATGGTACTACTTCAACAAAGATGGAATCATGTTGAGCGATACTATTTTTGACGGATATATCCTGACTAGTAGCGGGGCCATGGTCGATTCTGGTTGGAGTAAACTCCAAGATAAATGGTATTACGCTAACGCTTATGGAAAAATTTCTCAACAAAAATGGGAAAAAGATCGGTGGTGTCTGGTACTATTTTGATCAAGACGGTGTCATGCTCAGCAACACGATTTTTGACGACTATCTGTTTACTAATAGTGGTGCCATGGCTGAGAGTTCTTGGGTAAAACAAGATGGACAATGGTACTATGCCCCTGCTTCTGGTAAATTAATCAAAAATAAGTGGGACAAAATTAGTGGTACCTGGTACTACTTTAACAAAGATGCTACTATGGCAAGTAACCAATGGCAAGGTAGCTACTACCTAAAAGCTAGCGGGGCCATGGCTGAAAAAGAATGGATTTTCGATAAAAACTATGATAGTTGGTTCTACTTGAAATCTGGTGGTGCTTACGCAGAGCGTGAATGGATTGGCTCCTACTACCTCAAGGCAGGTGGCTACATGGCTAAGAGCGAATGGATTGACGATAGTTACTATAAAGCTCGCTACTATGTAGATGAAAATGGAGTCTATGTTACAGGGTACCCATAAAATCGATGGACAAAGACTCATCAATTTCAAAGTGATGGAAAAATGGATTGGTGAAAGCTTCTACAAGCTACGTGGTTTTGAAAAAGGGAAATATAACAATATTATCTTCCTAGATCCAGGCCATGGTGGTAAAGATCCTGGTGCATCTTATTATAACATCACCGAAAAAGAACTGAACATGCAAGTTTACCAAAAGCTACGCAAGGAGCTTGAAGGACTCGGCTATACTGTTCTTTCTTCAAGAGACAGTGATGTCTTTGTAGACTTTGTCACCGAACGTTCAAGAATGGTTAATAAGACTGACTCAGATATCTTTATTAGTATTCACTTCAATGCTAGTGGTAATCCAGCTTCAAATAGAGCTGGGATTCAGACTTATTCTTATGAAGAAGCTGCTGGTTATCCTTCTAAAATCAATCCGTACTGGCATAACCACCCTGACCGAATCAGTGAAAGTAATCGCCTCGCGGCAGATATCCACTCTTCACTACTAGCTGAAACTGGTGCTAAGGATGCAGGACTCCTACAAAGTAGTTTTGCTGTCCTTCGAGAAACTGATAAACCAGCCGTTCTATTGGAATTGGGCTATATTGACAATTTCAACGAGAATCAACAAGTCCGCAGTGATGCCTACCAAAACAGATTGGTTGCAGGTATCGTTAAGGGAATTCAAAAATATTACGCAGGTCAATAAAGAAAAAGTCTCGAGAAACCTCGAGATTTTTTATATTATTCTTCTAACTTGTTGGCTTCAGGAAAGAGAAAACCAATTCCCACACAAGCCAAGACTCCAGCACCGATAACCAGACCACTTGAAAGTGGCAAGATATCAAGAATGGCATTAGCGATGATAAAGGCAATAATTAAGCTCATGAGACTGGCCTTGTAATCTTTTTTTACTAGATTTTCAAGAGTGAAAAACAGAAATAGACCTACTGGAAAGAGTGCCCAGATGTTAACATCCAAACTCGGCCATCCAACAAAGCCAAAATACAAAACTGCTACTGCAACAACTAAAAATCCAATACCTAATACTTTTTTCATGATACGACCTCATTTTCTATTTTGTTGGAAGCTTTGCTCCCTTTGACAGTTACTACTATAACAGAAATAAAAATAGTCAACAATAGCTTTTGCTTATGTGGTCGACATCACAGGCTATGTGGTCAAAACTTTTTCAAAAAAAGAAGCCTTAGTTGGCTTCTTTTCATTCATTTTTCATTTTTCTTTAGACTCTAAAGCTGATTTAATGGCATCACGATCAGTTTTCAATTTCGTTAAATTTTTCTCTTCTGATTCTAATTGAGTCGTATCTGGTTTAACTCGATAGTAAACATTTTCTGGATGCATTAACATTCCTTCATATTGTTGTCCTGCAAAGAGTCTATCCTCAGTGTGATTGGAATTGTCTGTTATTTTACCATCATCACCAGGTTCCATGACAACACCACTTGGTACAACAACTACCACAAAGCCTCCCGCCTGAGAACCTTTTGCCCAAGCACCAAGAGCTACTGTTTCTGGGTTACGATCATTCTGACTTTTTGATACTTTCAATTCAACAATAGACTCATGCTTTTGATCATTGTATATCCAAGTAGATTGGACTTCCCCTGAATTATTAATGACATATTCATTACCAGACTGTGTCCGCCAAGTACCCTCTAAACTTGATAAATCATTACTTCTGAGGGCTTCAAGATCTAATTTTGGAACAGAAGCTTCTTTTTTAAATCGATTAACGAGCTGCTCTGATTCTGAAATCTTGGTATCCAAATTAGCCAATTGTTCCTTTAGTTTTTGAATTTCCTCTTCCTTTGCCTTATCCTTATCGTCCTCTTTCCCCTGACTTTTTGTTGTCTCTTCAGTCTTAGATGAGGAAGAAGTTTGATTTGCTTCTTGCTTGAGATTAGGTGAATTTAAAAAGATACTAGCAATAATGATTATAACTAGAGCTGTTAAGGCAAGACTGATATACATTTTTTTATATTTTTTTAGTTGTAGAAGAGGCTTTCTGCTAATTTCGATGCAGTTGCTTTTTCGACCGTGGGTCTTCTCAACATGTTTTCATCCGTTCTTTCTTGTTCATGATACTCCTCCTCTTTTTAATAAATATTGATGATTCTAACCAGCTATTGTAGTTTTTACTCTTTCTGATGCCAATCAATAATATTTGTATAAAGGTAATCTATCACATAGATTATACCACTCTTCAAATACAGATAAAAAAATTTATAGAAATTTTTTTGAATATTACTAAAGAGTAAAACCAATCTAATCTACTTTTATTCAATATTCCCTTTTGGTCAAAAATTTGGTCAAAAAAATTAAAAAAATACTAAATTATTTTTTTAAACAAATGAACTTGAGATAAATTGCCTTCGAAATAAACATTTTGAATTTTCTTTGTCTTTCTTTACATTACTAAAAATGCCGATTGCAGGATTGAACCCTGTGACCTAGGCTTTACGAGTGCGCTGCTCTACCAACTGAGCTAAATCGGCGAATCCACTTATAGTATAGCACTATAAGGACGGATGTCAAGGGATTCTTAACCCATCTTTTTAATCAAAATCTGACAAGGATTTTGAGGTCCCCAAAGTTGTGGAAAAATCTCTAATTTTTTAAAGCCAAGACTGCGATAAAAGACATTTGTTCGATCATAATCTTTATTAGAGCCTTCTGCCACTGTTTTCACCTGCAAAAAATCAACATTTTTACGGGCTTCACTTTCTAAAGTAGCAAGTAATTGACTCCCAATTCCTCTACCTTGATAAGCTTTTTTTACGCCGAGACAATCAATCTCTGCACAATCTTCACTAGAATATGATAAACTTACAAATCCAGTCAAATCACTCTCCTGATAGGCAGCCCACACTTGCAAGTCCTTGGCTCCTTCGATGTAGGCTTGCGTACTTTCTGGAATTCCAAACCATTCTGGCAAATCCTTTAATACCTCAGCGACAACTGCCATTTTTTGATTGGCATCTTTCATTTCTTCAATTACAAACATCATAAAATCCTTTCATGATTTGGTCCAATTTTTGCTATTAAGAACCCGCACTTTCATAGGCATCCAAGCCCCTGTCCCAGAGTTTTAGAGAGATTCCAAAGAAGATAAGAGAAATCAGAATCAAACCACCAATATTAAAGACTCCATCTTTATCCTGCAAGAAATAGCTGGCAGGGTAGTAAGCCGTAAAGGCAAAAGGCACGATAAAACTGATCAACCAACGAAGAAGTGAATTGTATATAGAAATCGGGTATTTGGCAAAATCATTGAACATATAGAAAATGTAAATCATGGCACCTGACTGCTTGGTCCAAAAAGCGATACTGGCTGTTGCGATTTTTAAAGAAGTATAAATCAAGGTCGCAAAAGGAATGCAGACTAGGAAAATCAGGAATTTTGGAAGAGTCCAAGCAATGCTAGTCACCGTTGTTCCCAATAGAATGCCACCGACCAAGAGCTCACCCAAGGCATCAATCTGAAAGGTCTCAACGAGGATGTGAAAGAGAGGATTGATAGGACGAGTCAGATACTTGTCAAACTCCCCTTTTCGAACTAGTCGTTGACCTAAAGCCCAGAGATTGTCAAAAAAGAGATGATCTAATCCCTTTGGAATTAAGGAAAATCCATAGATAAAGGCAATCTCTTGAAAGGTCCAACCTTCTAGCGAGGGGATGTGTTGAAAGATGACATTGAGAAACAAGAGGTTCAAGCCTTGAGTTAGAAAAACTCCCAAGACACCAACCACAAAAATCGACCTTGTATTCCATGATTTGTTTAATGTATTGTCTGATAAAAATTAGATGCATGCGTTGATATTTTTTCATACTAACCTCCTTGAATGGTTATAAATGACTGGACTCGTTTCCAAATCAACTGAGACAAGCCCACCATCACTATAAGCCAGAAAAACTGAAGCAAAAGTGCTTGAAGAATCTGACTGGCATCGTATTTTCCAACAATAATCATGACCGGAGTGTAAATTAAGGATGAAAAAGGCAAGAAGGACAGGATATCTGAAACAATCTTTGGAAAGAAAGCCAAGGGAATCAGACTTCCAGACATAAAGGCCACTATAGAAGTCTTGAGTAGATTGGAACCCCATAGATTTTTAAACACAAAGGCTGAAAATCCAAAGCAGATATTAAAGAAAAAGTTGATTAGGTAGGCTAGGGTTAAGCTAAAGAGATAAAGGATGGTTAATCCCAGCACTTCCATAATCCCTTGCCCAGATAAGATTTTCATCAAAACAATGACACTTAAAAATGGCAGTCCAACAGAGATAAAAATCAACCACTTGGAACCAAGCTCCGTAAAGAGGTAAGAAGCCGCAAAATGCACTGGTCGCAACAAGCGCATGATAATGGAACCATCCTTGACCTCATCACCAATCATAAAGGAAGAATCCGACCTAGTCAGAAGATTAGTCACAAAACTCATGATGATGTAGAGGGTGATATCCGCCATACTGAAGCCCTGAATCAAAGGCTCCTGGGAGGAATCAAAGACAGCCTTCCATAGATAAAAAGCCACAAAAGCTCCCATGACATCGCCAATCCGATAAAGAATAAAGTTGACTCGATAGCTAATCAACTCCTGAATCCCTGCATTGATAAAGGGTTTATAACGTCTCCACAATTTGACCATCTTAGAGCTCCTTTCGGTAGAAGCGACGGATAATATCCTCAATATCCGTATCCACCATCTTCAAATCGCGGACTTCAAAATCAGACAGGGTTTGTTTGATAATATCAGCTGATTGGTAGCGGGAACTATCAAATTCAATAGTCAGGTTATTTCCTTGTCTATCAATGGATATATCAGACAAGCCTTCATAATGAGAGACGAGATGACTTTGACCTGGCGTCAGATCGAAGGAGAGAGTCTTCATCTTGCCAAAGGTCTCCTTGAGCTGGCTCACCGTCCCATCAAAAATCTCCTGACCCTTGTCAATCATGAAAATCCGATCACAGAGTTGCTCAATATCACTCAAGTCGTGAGTAGTTAAGAGAATCGTGGTCTCTTCCTCCTGATTAATCTGGGTGATAGCCCGACGAATATTATCCTTGACCGAAACATCCAAACCAATAGTAGGCTCATCTAAAAAGAGAACCTTGGGATTGTGGAGCAAGGAAGCCGCAATGTCCGCACGCATCCGTTGCCCCAGTGAAAGAGTCCGCACGGGATCCTTGATAAAGTCCTTCAAATCCAAGACTTCATTCAAAAAATCCATGCGCTTATGGAAGAGCGAGTCTGGCACATCGTAAATCTCTTTTAACACCGTGTAGGTCTCTTGCAGAGCCAAATCCCACCATAGCTGGGTACGTTGACCAAAGACCACCCCAATATCCTTAACATAGTCCTGGCGATTATCCTGCGGAATCTTGCCGTTAATCCGACAAAAACCAGATGTCGGTTTCAAAATTCCTGTCAGCATTTTGATGGTTGTTGACTTCCCAGCACCATTAGCCCCGATAAAACCTAAAATCTGACCCTTTGGCACCTCAAAGGTCAAATCCTTGACCGCTTCAAAGGTCTGCTTTTCAGGATGAATAAAGGAACGCAAAGCCCCTTTCAACCCTGGCTCCTTTAACTGTCTTCACAAAGTTTTTTTCTGAAGATGTTCCACTTCTATCATTGCCATATTTATCTCCCTATCGTGAGAAATTGTTAAATCAAACTCCTGAACATTCAAACACGATTTCTTATCTCCAAAAATCTGCCTTCTTTTTCGACATAAGGAAAGAAAGCTCTAATAACACCCTATTATAGTGCAAATATCTAAGGAAAACAAGTGTTAATTAATATCAAAAAAATTTGAATTCCTAAGAAAGTAGGCTCTATAATATTTGTAGTGGGTAAACCCCCTATAGATATTATGGAGCCTATTTTTGTGTAGAAAAAAAGTCCCATAAGATCTATAATGAAAAGCGACCAAACCATCATTAGAAAGAATCATATGGAACAATTACATTTTATCACAAAACTACTCGATATTAAAGACCCTAATATCCAGATTCTAGATGTCATCAATTGGGATACACACAAGGAAATCGTCGCTAAACTGGACTATGACGCCCCGTCTTGTCCTGAGTGCGGATGTCAAATGAAGAAATATGATTTTCAAAAACCGTCGAAAATTCCTTACCTCGAAACGACTGGTATGCCTACCAGAATTCTTCTTAAAAAGCGTCGTTTTAAGTGCTATCATTGCTCGAAAATGATAGTCGCTGAAACTTCTATCGTTAAGAAGAATCATCAAATTCCTCGTATTATCAACCAAAAGATTGCTCAAAAGTTGATTGAAAAGACTTCTATGACTGATATTGCACATCAGCTATCCATTTCAACTTCAACTGTCATTCGTAAGCTCAATGACTTTCACTTTAAGCATGATTTTTCTTGTCTTCCAGAGATTATGTCTTGGGACGAGTATTCTTTTACCAAGGGAAAGATGAGTTTTTATCGCACAAGATTTTTGATCAGCTCAATATCATTACTGTTCTTGAAGGTAGAACACAAGCTATCATCCGCAATCACTTTCTGCGCTACGATAGAGCGATCCGATGTCGAGTGAAAATCATTACTATGGATATGTTTAGTCCTTACTATAACTTGGCTAAACAGCTTTTTCCTAATGCAAAAATTGTACTTGATCGTTTCCACATTGTTCAGCACTTAAGCCGAGCTATAAGTCGGGTTCGTGTCCAAATCATGAATCAATTTGAGCGAAAATCTCATGAATACAAGGTTATCAAGCGCTATTGGAAACTCATCCAACAAGATAGCCGTAAACTGAGTGATAAACGTTTTTATCGCCCTACTTTTCGCATGCACTTAACGAATAAAGAGATTCTAGACAAGCTTTTGAGCTATTCAGAAGACTTGAAACACCACTATAATCTCTATCAACTCTTGCTTTTTCACTTCCAGAATAAAGAAGCTGACAAATTTTTCGGACTTATTGAGGACAATCTGAAGCAGGTTCATCCTCTTTTTCAGACTGTCTTTAAGACATTTCTCAAGGACAAAGAGAAAATTGTCAACGCCCTTCAACTGCCCTACTCAAACGCAAAACTAGAGGCTACCAATAATCTCATTAAGGTCATCAAGCGCAATGCTTTTGGCTTCCGGAACTTTGAAAACTTTAAAATTAGAATCCTCATTGCTTTGAATATCAAAAAGGAGAGAACCAAGTTGGTCCTCTCCAGGTTATAACTTTTCATCAACCCACTACAGTTGACAAAGAGCCAGAAAGTATAAAAAGGTGATTCGTCATCACCTTCCTCTACCAAGTCAAGTCTTCAAGCATAGTCTTTACTTGTGAATCAAGAGTCTTATCCTTCTTGAGTTCTCCAACCAAAGCCTGAATCTGTGGGACTAGATTTGGATCATTGTCATTATAGCATCGATGAAGCATCCAGATGTTATGCTCAGTTGGACTTTTTCGAACTGACTCCATCAATAATTCCTCATAGCCTTGATGATAAAATCGCTCCACAAAGTGAACCAACTCACCTGGAGCCCCAAAATCTACTTCTGGATGCTTGGAAATAAAGTCTAAGACGGGGTCAACCAAATCAAAGGGTTGAGGGTAAGCCTCCATGGCATCTACAATCTCGTCTGCCAACTCAAATTCTTGGTCTTCAGTAATTGCATCATGCAAAGCAACTAACATATCATCTTTAGTAAGCATCTGATTCTCCTTTTCAACTGTTCCATATCATTATTCGTTTCGAACTTCTTCTTCACTCATCAAACCTTGTTCGTAAGTAGTTTTCAAACTCCTTTTGGGATAAATCACTAGGAAATTCAAACACATACTCATAGCCTTCATCACAAAAGAAAACCTTCTCTTCAGCTGGAAACCATTTCCGAAGCCAGATGATGTAGGAGGCATAATCTTGTAACCTGTTTGTTGAATCAAAGTAATTTATCACAAAAACATCTTTATTGCTACTCAGTGAACTTTCCAAGGTAAGCTGAGGACTTTGATAATCCCAAGAAAGCGAGTAGGCTTTTTCGGGATTAGTTCTTTCTCTGATCATAATACCTGGGAATTTTTCTCTCAAAGCACCACAAAAGGCTTATAAATCAAGAAATACGGGTTCTTTAGTCTCTACAAAGACAAAATCAGCAGTACTCATCAGTCTCTCCCCTTCTTTTTAAAACTGAAAAGAAACCTTAACCATCAATGGCAAAATTCTCCAGACTCTCAAATGCCTGCCCCTGATAGTCAAAAGAAAAGATATGAATATCATCAAAAGTTTGATCGCAGAAAGTAACGGTTTGTCTTTCTGGCTCGATGATGGGTTTGCCCAACTTTTCAGTAGCTTCTTCATCTGTGAAATACCCGTAAAATTCTTGTAAATGAGGCAGTATAAAGGCAAGAATACGAGACCTGTTTTTATGGTAATTGGCTGCAAGCAACTGAGCTTCCATCTCAAAGTTTCCACTTGGTCTTTCTTCCCAAGCTACAAGAACACTATCTACTTCATGGACGTAGGCTTGCAAGGACTGATCGAATATCATGGCTATTTTTCCTTCTATTCTATTTACAATAACAGAAAATAAAAATCACATAAATTGAGCTAAATGATTATCTAAAAAGTATCTGGCATAATTCTTTTTCACACTCTCATCTTTGTCAATTAGAAAACAGTCTGGAAAGGTCATCTGTTCCCATTTTTTATAATCAAAACTTGAATCAAAATGATTGATTAAGATTCCTAGCAAATTTCCATGAGAACTCAGTAAAATGTTTTTATCTAAATACCTTTCTTCCAAGTCCTGCAATAAATCTAGAATTCTCTTTATAGCTACTTGATTCGATTCAACTCCCAAAAAAATATTTATTCAGGGTTGTCCCATAAATATTAAATAGTCTCTTCAAACTCCGAATCTTTTTATAAAGCGTGATGAGCATTTTTCTTCCTCGTAAATGTTCGTCAATAACTATTTTATCAAATTGAATAGGAGAACTATTAACGGTTTCAAAAGCTCAGTTATAAGGACTTGAAATAAAGTAATCTATTTTACAAGCATTTAAAAACTCCAACTGTTCAAGAGAAGAAAATCCTTTTTCCGACAATGTTCTATTAAAATCATCACTCGAGAATCTTGAATGAGCATGTCTAAGTACAATGTAAGTGTTCTTCATAAAATGTCACCTCTCAGTTATTGGCATCAGTTCAAAATAACTTTCTAAATCACAGTTAATCTGTTAAAAATTCTTCAATTCGAGAAACAAGTTCATTATTTTGATAATGATAGAGGTCATGTGGTGCATCCATATAGATGACTTGAACATTAGACTGGCCACTAGCAAATGTCTCTGCATAATGCTGCCATTCTGATTGGCTAAAGGTCGTGCCTTCACCGTTAGAAACCAAGAGTAAGGCTGGAATTTTCGGATTAATTCTAGAGGGAACTTTCTTGGCATTTTCCTTTGCCAAACGGGATTCATGAAGCATGGCTTGCGACATCAACTGTTTATAAGCTAGGAGTTTATACTGTTGTCGTTCTGTTTCAGTCAGAGTTGGTTTTTTTATATAAAAGGACTCAGGGAAATAACGTAATAAACCAATCTTGCTACTCCAATAGGCCACGGTAAGCAAGGCTTGATTGATCTTTAAATCCTCATAACTTGACGGCAGTGCCCAATCCAAACCAATCAAGGCTTTCACTTCATCTGGATACTTCTCTTGCCAAGCCAGACTCTCTAGACTAGCCATTGAATGAGATATGATGATAAATGAACCTGAAAGATTAGCCTGTGACAAGGCTTGACGAGTTTCAGAAAGAACCTCCATCACATCTCTTGATTGATTGCTATCATCACTATAACCATAGCCAGCACGTTCCACGATGACTACCTTGTATTTTTTTGATAAGGAATCTGACACATCCTTAAAATCCAATATTGGAGAGGCAATTCCAGCACCTGATAGAAACACTATTGTCTCTGGACCATCCCCTTCAACGTAAACATTGATTTTGTGCCCATTAACGAGAACAGTTTTACCCATAGGAGTTAGAGAGGCTTGTTCATTTTCTAAGTTGATACGATGAAAGATAAATGTCCCTACTAAAAACAAAAGAATGAAACTAGAAGCCCTAGACACCATTTTTTCAGTTTTTTCATAGCATTATTGTACAAAAATTAGACTCTTTTAGCAACTCAAGTTAAAGAATTTTCCAGTATAATCTGTATATATCCAGAAACAAAAAACCCACCCAATGGGCAGGTTTCTGTTTTATATGGTTAAGCTAGATTAAGCTTTACCTTCTGAACCGAATACGTCGATACGTTCTTCAACTGATGCTTGGATAGCTTTTACACCGTCAGCCAAGAATTTACGTGGGTCGAAGAGTTTCTTCTTGTCGTATTCTGCTTCGTTTGCTTCGTAGTCACGAGCAAATTTACGAGTTGCGTTAGCGAATGCGATTTGGCATTCAGTGTTAACGTTAACTTTAGCAACACCAAGTTTGATAGCTGCTTGGATTTGGTCATCAGGAATACCTGATCCACCGTGCAATACGATTGGGAATCCTGGTACAGCTTCAGTCAATTTTTGCAAGTGGTCAAGGTGAAGACCTTTCCAGTTTGCTGGGTAAGGACCGTGGATGTTACCGATACCAGCTGCCAAGAAGTCGATACCAGTTGCAACCATTGCTTTTAGCGTCTTCGATTGGAGCCAATTCACCGTCACCGATGATTCCGTCTTCTTCACCACCGATAGTTCCAACTTCAGCTTCTACTGATACACCATTTGCGTGAGCAAATTCTACAACTTTACGAGCTTTTTTTCAAGGTTTTTCTTCAACTGGAAGGTGTGAACCATCAAACATAACTGAAGTATAACCAACTTGAATACACTCAAGTGCATCTTCGTAGTGACCGTGGTCAAGGTGGATAGCTACTGGTACAGTGATACCCATTGATTCAACAAGGTTAGCGATCAAGTTGCGAGCAACTTTGTAACCACCCATGTATTTAGCAGCACCCATTGAAGTTTGGATCAAAACTGGAGCTTTTTTAGCTTCTGCTGCGCGCAAGATAGCTTGAGTCCACTCAAGGTTGTTTGTGTTAAATCCACCAACTGCATAACCGTTGTCACGAGTCGCTTGGACAAATTTTTTTCTGCTGAAACGATTGCCATTTTATCAGGCCTCCTGTATATTTTTATGGGACATCCCATTTACATTGTTCATTTTATCACTTTTTAGCAAAAAAAGCTAGTTTTTCCCATACTTTAGATTGAATTTCTTCTATTTTCAGATATGTAAACCTTTTCCCACTTGGTCTAATCCTTGTTCTGAGGCAGGTTCATGTAAAATACCAAGTGGTCGTTATATCTTTCGAAACGATAGTCAATTTCTTCGTTTTCTAATAAACTCTTAACCACAAATAGTCCCAAACCAGCTCCCTTACTTTGGCGACTAGAAGTCGTAAAGGATTGTTCAAACTTATCTTGCTCTTCTGTTGTACAGGTGTTTTCAATGAAAAACCAGCCATCCTTTGAACCAATTTTTAGATAACCACCTTGAACAGAGTGTTTCACCGCATTACTGATCAGATTTGAAAGAATCAGCTTGAGTACTGAAGGATTTAGATAAACGTGCTGATCAGTTAGCTGGTTCTCTACTGAGATTTTTCTCTCCTTGGCTAACAAGTCATAGTCCTTCAATAGAAGATTGGTCATATCAAGAAGATTGATTTCTTCCTTCTTATCTCGCAATTCCTGTACCGAAGAAAGGGATAGGATTTGCTGGACATGGTGACTTAAATCATCCACAATCCCCAAAGAAACTCCCAGGTAATAGTCACGGTCTTTGTAGCGCCCAATGTTTGCTTGCATATTTTCCAGAAGGATTTTCAGACTAGCAAGAGGTGTTTTCAGTTCATGGGAGGCTCCTCGCAAAAACTCGACCTTCATCTTTTCTAACTGGAGGATGGCTTCATTTTTCTCATGCAGGTCCGCAATGACTGTCAAAAGATGCTGATAGAGGCTATTGATTTGCTCCTTGAGATCCCCAATCTCGTCCTTAGAATCCACGCGCAACCTCACTTCTGCATCCAAATCCATCATCCGTCGAGTCACTCGTTTGATTTCCAAAATCGGTGCAACAATAGTCCTAGCATAGATAAAGGCGATGAGGAGCGAAATGATGAAAGACGCTAATAAAGTATAGGGTAGAAATTGCAGACTGATATCTTCTGCTTCTTTCTGTAAATCCATAGAAGCTAAAAACTGTAAGGTCATAGTCTGACCATCCTTGGTCTGAACTTCTCTTTCCTCAATAACCAGGGAGGCCGTTTGTCGTTGTTTGTCAATGGGAAGGTTGTCCTTGACCTCCAACTTATCCGAGGTCATCTCACCCTTGATAGATCCCTTAATATCACTACTTTGAGAATAGAGTTCAAGGACTTCTTGGATAGTTTGACTATCCTTTCCTTGGAGGGTTTGAGTAATTTCTGTTGCCCTCTGTCCGATACTTTCCTGACGGTGACTGAGATAGGTTGATGGAAAGAGGAAATAGATGGCCAAATGCAAACAAATGACTAAGGTAGAAAATACCGAGAAGGTATAAATAAAAATCTTTTTAAATAAACTCAGTCTTTTCATTTTCTCTCCAATTTATAGCCAACATTGCGCACAGTAAGAATACAGTCTAAATCCAATTTTTTCCGTAGTTCCTTGATATAGACATCGATCACTCTGTCAAAAGGGACCTCATCTGTCATCTTCCATACAGCATCGATAATCTGCGACCGTGTTAAGGCACGACCTTCGTTTTTAACGAGATAGTCTAAAATTTCTAATTCTTTTGCATTCACTGCAACTTCTTGATCAGCCACTGTGGCACTATAACTGTCAAAATCGACCTTGGTATCCTTATAGGTAAAGCTACGACCTGCATCATAATAACGTTTAAAGACAGCATCCACTCGAACCTTCAACAAAGAAAGGGAAAAGGGCTTTTCCAGATATCCATCAGCTAGTGAGGCAAAGGCACTCATCTTATACTCTTCATCCTGAAAAGCTGTCAACATCAAGACCGGAACTTGGCTAGTCTTACGGATTTCTGACAAGACCTCTAAACCATTGAGTTTGGGCATTTGAATATCTAGGAGAACCAAGGCAACTTGGTGATTTGAAATTGTTCTAAGGCTTCTTGACCATCTGCAGCCTGAATGGTTTCATAGCCACAATCCGCCAAGTAATCACTAATTCCCTCACGGATCATGTCTTCATCTTCTACAATTAGAATTTTCATATAAATCCTTTTCTATCAAAAATGCTACCTATATTATATCTCATTTAAAGGAGAATAGGTAGCACGATTCTTATTCACCGTCTATCAAAAGTTCTTTTGGTTGCTTAAAGAGAAGATTGCTTGAAGCAAGTGCCATAACAAGTACTACCAGTACCAATCCAAGAACAAAAACGATAGCAAAGTCTGATGGTTGAATGGAAATATCGAGACTAGAAAGTGTTTTGCTAAAGCCGTCAACTTCTGCACCACCACCGAGATTGGAAGCTTGTGCAGCCTTACTTGCCTGCTTGGCCACATCTGATGTGACATTGGCTAGTACTGTATTTCCAATAGCACGAGCTGTATAATTAGCTAGGAAGTAGGCTGAAATGAGAGCTGGAATAGCAATCATAACTGCTTCTGTGATAAATTGACCTAGAATACTTGCTTGTTTAAGACCAATGGAAAGAAAAATTCCAACCTCTTTACGACGGGCGTTAATCCATAGTGTCAGTAAGAGAGCAAGCAGGAGAACTGAGAAGCTCAAGCTACCCCAGAAGAGAAGATTAGCCATCTTGTACATGCCTGAGATAGATTGTTCAAGGGCAGGATAGTTAGATGAACTCTTAATCAAGCTATACATCTTCCAGTTGATACCGTTGATAGACCCTAGTTCTTGCATGACACTATCTAGGTTCTTATCTCCAGCTACAAAGAAGGTAGCATCTCCATAAATAGCTGTATCTTCTGTATAACCATAGAGTTGGGCTGCTGTGTGAATATCTGTGATAGCTGTATTCTCATAGAGTTCTTGTGAGTAGGTTACAGCAGATTTGTTATGTCCATCAAAAAGTCCTTTAATCGTTACTTCTACTGTTTCCTTGGCTCCTTTTTCATTATCGGCATCGTAAATATTGGAGTTGAGTTTGACCTTGTCTCCTACTTTCCAACCGTGTTTAGCAGCCAGGTCTTTATGCATGAGAATCTGGTACTTGTCGTCATTGGTTAAATGCTCACCTTCGACCAGTTTGTAAGAGCCTGACACAAACTTGTCTTCTTTAGAAGAGTCATTTACACCTGTTATCATTAAGCTACTTCCAAAACGTTGAGCTCGATCTGCCGTTAGATTTTTCTTGGTTTCAGGCGTTTCAATCAGTTCATAACCTGTTAAATCACCGATAGCATTGATCCGTTTGATGTAGGATTCAATGGCCTTATTTTCAGTAATTTTTTTAATATCCTCACCCTTTATATTCCCTGCACCACGTGGAGTTCCTTGATTGACCCTGCGGTTGATTTGCATGGAGAAACTATTAGTGATATTTTTTTAAAGGTTTCCTGAGAAGCCTTGGCTGTTGCTCCCTTGATAGACAAGCCTACCAAACTCAAACTAGCCATCAAGAGAATGATAAGAAAGATCACAAGCGACTTAAAAAATTTTCTTGTGACGTAGGCAAATGCGTTGTGTAACATAAGATTCCTTTCTAGATTTACTTCGCTTATATATATTTAAAAGATTTAGTTACTATTTTTTCTTGTTTCAGTTAGTTTCTTATCCTTCAATTCAAGTGTAATATCTGACGCCTGTGCCACTTCCTTACTGTGGGTCACAACGATCACACACTTACCTGTTTTCTCAGCAAGAGATTTGAGCAAATCGATGATATCTCCAGCAGTCTTAGGATCCAAGTTTCCAGTTGGTTCATCTGCTAAAATCACTGGCGCCTCAGAGACAAGACTACGAGCAATGGCAACCCGTTGTTGCTGTCCACCTGATAATTGAAGAACATTCCGCTTGATCTGACTTTCATCTAAACCAAGTTCAAGAAGAGTGTCCTTGCTGGCCTTTTTATTGACCAAGCGGATATTTTCCAATGGAGAAAGATAATCAATCAAGTTATAGTTTTGGAAAACTAGCGAGATATGGTGCATGCGATGATAAGAATAACCTTGTTCACGAATATCCTTGCCTTCGAATAAGATAGCTCCTTCGACTGGGCTATCAAGTCCTGCTAATAGAGATAAGAGTGTTGACTTCCCAGCTCCTGATTCTCCGATAATACTATAAAACTTACCAGGTTCAAAATCGTAATTGATTTTATATAATACAGCTTCTGCAGTGTTCTTATAACGATAAGTAAGATCTTGTAATTGTAGTAAAGTCATGATTTCTCCTTCATTAACTAATTGATGATAAAATTTCTTTAGGTGATTTTCTAAATAAAAATAGGAAACAAAGTGCAACTGACAAGCAGCTGATTATAAGTAGGAAAATATAAGATTCTCCAAATGATAGAAGACTTGTTGAAAGATTCGTTGCTTTTGCTAGCGTATCTTGTAGGGCAGCTTGGTCGCCACTTGCTAGTACAGTCTTCAAGAGATAGGAAGTAATGGCATTTCCAGCTACAAATGCCGGCAAAATAGATGCCAATGAAACTAGGATGACTTCTAGAAAGAATTGGCTAAAGATTGCTCCTTTTCCCTTCCCTAGTGCCAATAAAATACCAACCTCGTAGACTCGCTCTCGTAACCAAAGTGACAAGACCAAGATCAGCGCTCCTACACCAGCAATCATAATGCCATAGAGGAAAATCTGTAGGAAGGTTTGAAAGGTCGAAACTGAATCCTTGATTTGTTCAAAGGCCTTATTTTCCTTCTCGACTTGGTAACCTTTAGTTTCCAGGGATAACTTTTCAACTTCTTGAATGATACTATCCATATCTTTTGGATTTTCTAGATAGAAACGAGCGGCAGTGACTTGAGCTTCCTTATTCCCAAGAAGAGTTTGACTGCTTTCATAGTCTGTATAGATCGTATTTTCACTAAAGTCTGATGATAGACCTGTGAACTTCTCTTGCTTCTGACCCGAGAAAATACCCACGATTTCATAATCTAGCCTTTGTCCACTATCTCCTTCTACTTGACTAGGCCTTAAGCTGATCTTTTCTCCTACTTTTAGATTGTTTTTCTTGGCTAAATCTTCGTGGATTAAGATTTTTTTGCTATCTCCTTTTTCTAAATGCCTTCCTTCTTTAAGGGTAAAGGCGGAACTTGTAAAAGAAACATCCTTGGAAGAATCTTCCAAAGCAATCAAACTGATAAGATTTTTTTCAGCCTCTGTCAAATCATCCCTTTGGATACTTTGTTCTCCAGTAACGACTTCTTTGTCAGTTAACTTGGCTATTGTATCTAGCTCAGGTGAAATCTTCTCAAGACCCTTTATCTTTTTAAGCTCGTCTAGTTGAGACAGTTGAAAAGTCTGATCTGCTTCTATTCTTTTTAATAGAAAAAGATGTATTCAGTGAGCGATAGAGATTATTTTTCAACAGTTTTGTTGGACTTCATAAGCGTCAAACAAGCCGATATTCCTGCCAATAAAACAAATAGAATCAAGAATAATATGAGACTTCTCAGTCGTTTTCTGCTGACGTAAGCCCATGCTCTTTGAGTGGGATTCATATAGCACCTCCATATTTGTAAGTCTATTATAATATCCAAATATGAAATGTTTATGAAATCACAAAAAAAGAGCAAAATCTTTGCCCTTGTTTATATAAAAATAAAGAGCTAGCTGAAGCTAACTCTTTTCCTATGCGGAGAGAGGGACTTGAACCCTCACGACCTAAAGCGGTCACAGGATCCTTAGTCCTGCGCGTCTGCCAATTCCGCCATCCCCGCGTCGATTACTTAACTAGTATATCAACTTTCACAAACTTTGTCAACACTTTTTTTCAGATTTTTTTCATTTTTTTGAATACATTATTCTTTGATTTCAACTAGATTTTTCATCAAGGAGTTTCGCTCCTAATGTATTCTTAAAATGTCCAAGTGCAAACTGGTGATTTTCAGGCCAGATTGATGCGACTGCTGGCTTAACAACTTCTATCTGATACCCAAGATTATAGGCATCGATAGCCGTATGCAATACACAGATATCTGTAAGAACACCTGTTAAAATGACTGTATCCACGCGACGCTCTCTCAAACGGATATCCAAATCTGTGCCAGAAAAAGCCGAATAGTGACGTTTGTCCATCCAGAAAACACGACTATCGCCAGCATATTCCTGATAGAACTCGGCTAACTTACCATATAGATTACGCCCGCTAGTCCCAATCAGATTATGAGGGGGAAATAGTTTACTTTCTGGATGAAAGACATCATTTTCCTCATGAGCATCAATGGTAAAGAAAATATAATCTCCACGGTCAAATGCTAATCTAGTCACCTGATTGATCGCTTCTGATATAGCTTGAGCGGGAGCTCCAGCTGTCAATTTTCCATGTTCCGCTACAAAATCTTCTGTATAGTCAATCGAAATTAAAGCCTTAGCCATTAATAGTCCCTCTTTTTCACTTCTTCAAAGATATCTGGGATCAAGACCTTAAGATAAGTTCCCTTCATCCCCAGTGAACGACTTTCAATAATTCCTGCTGATTCGAGCTTCCGAAGGGCATTGACAATCACAGAACGCGTAATACCGATACGGTCTGCAATGACTGACGCAGTTAATTGTCCTTCATTGCCATTCAATTCACCCAAAATAGCTGACACTGCTCGTAACTCAGAGTAAGAAAGAGTGTTGACTGCCATCGTTACGGCTGTACGACGACGGATATTTTTCTCGTCTTCTTCACGTTGGAAGTTCAAAAGCTGAATACCAACCACCGTACTAGCTATCTCAACAAGAATCAAATCCTCATCTTCAAATTTCTTATCATTACGCCAGATAATCAAAGATCCCAAACGAATCCCAGAAACATGGATTGGAGCAATTGTTGTCAAACCTTCTGAGAAATCTGCACGACTCTCAACTGGAAAGATGCTTAATTCGTGATCTACAGTCAAATTTGCTTCTGTATCGTAAATCATGTTTGCCCCTTGAATATAGTCCTCAGGAAAAATTTTTGATTGGAAAAATTGCTCTACACGATCATTATTAGTCTTGTAGCGCATGAAATATCCCAAAAGACGTCCCTTACTATTTAGGATACAAGCGTTGCAATCAATAATATCCGCTAATTGGCGTGTGATGGCATTATATGGAAGATCATCTTGTAATTTCTCCTCCGCACGCTTCAGGATAGACGTAATTTTTTTCTCGTTTTTTTCTAATAAATGTGCCATTTTTTTCACCTCGTATTTAATCGCTTCCATTATATCATAAATTGAGCATTATTTCAATAATTATCTGAAAATTGTTTATTGAATTGCAATTCATGACTGTTCGAAAAATTTTTTTACTAGTTTTTTTCTAATTTTTCTTGTTGACAGGTTTCTAAATTTTTGATAATATAATATTACAAGATAACAAATATATAAATCTATTTTTCTCGTATTAAACTTTTTATTGACTCTCGGTCTCCTTATATAAAAAGCGATCCACCTCAGTGAACCGCTTTTTTTATTATTTATCGCCCTTGTTACGGATTACAAAACCAGTTTTCTTCTCGCTTGAAGTATTGCGTGGTTTTTTATTATCCTTACGGTAACGTTTTTCCTTCTCAAAGCGGTCGTTTTTGCGACTGCCTTTTTTGAAATCATCTCGACGTTCACCACGACGATTGTCGCGACGGCGATCACGATCTCGACGATCCTCACCACGACGTCCTCCCTTGCCTTTACCACCGAAGCCATTACCTGATGGTTTAAATGGCAATGGTTTCTCGCGCGCAATTTCAACTTCTGGAAGACTATCTGGATCCTGAACAGTTAAGCTTAGGATATACATTGCCAATTCTTCTGGACTGAATTCAGCTGCAAGTTTACGGGCATCTTTTACGAATTTATCAAAGTTACCACGAACAGTCTCATCGGCAAAGTCACGTTCAATTTTCTTCAATGCAACATGCTTTTTAGCTTGGAAAGCTTCTTCTGCACTTGCAGGTTTGAGACCTTTCATGCGTTTCTTGGTCAAATTCTCAATGATTTGGAGGTAGCCCATCTCATTTGGTGCTACGAAAGTGATTGATTGACCTGACTTTCCAGCACGACCGGTACGACCGATACGGTGAACATAGCTCTCTGGATCTTGTGGAATATCATAGTTGTAAACATGAGTTACACCAGAAATATCCAAACCACGAGCCGCAACGTCTGTTGCTACTAAAACATCAAGGTTACCGTTTTTGAAGTCACGAAGGACACGAAGACGTTTGTTTTGGTCTAGGTCTCCATGAATCCCTTCAGCACGGAAACCACGGATTTTCAGACCGCGAGTCAACTCATCCACACGGCGTTTGGTACGTCCAAATACGATTGCCAGTTCTGGTTGCTCTACGTCCATGAGACGAGTCATGGTGTCAAATTTTTCTTGTTCCTTGACACGGATATAGTACTGATCAACTAGTTCAGTTGTCAACTCCTTGGCAGCAATCTTCACATGCTCAGGTTCTTTCATGAACTGAACCCCGATACGCTTGATAGCTTCAGGCATAGTTGCTGAAAAGAGCAAGGTTTGACGATTTTCTGGGACACGAGAGATGATGGCTTCAATATCCTCAAGGAAGCCCATGTTAAGCATTTCGTCCGCTTCATCAAGAATAAGAGTTTCAATATCTTGCAATTTCAAGGCCTTGCGTTTGATCAAATCTAGGAGACGACCTGGTGTTCCAACTACGATATGAGCACCTGATTTAAGAGCCTTGATTTGTTTTTCGATACTTGAACCACCATAAACAGAACGGACTTTTACACCCTTGCTTCGACCAAAGCGGAAGAGTTCTTCCTGACTTTGCACAGCTAGTTCTCGGGTTGGTGCAATGACCAAAGCTTGAATGGTTGCTTCTTCTGTACGAATCTTTTCAAGGGTTGGCAAACCAAAGGCAGCAGTTTTTCCTGTACCTGTTTGAGCTTGTCCGATAACATCTTTTCCTTCAAGAGCCAGAGGAATGGTTTGCTCTTGGATAGGACTTGCTTCTACAAATCCTGCTTTTTCAATTTCTGCTAATAAATCAGCAGAAAGGTTAAATTCATTAAATTTCACGTTATTCTTCTTTCTAAAGATGGTGCGAAGCCATCCTATAGCGCTTAGTTTATACTTTTCTTGTCATGACGTACTTTCATATCTTTTATGAAAGACCGTGTTGCTTCTTTTCCACTAAAGAAAAGTACTGCTTTTTTGCAACTTATCTAGTATAACATAAGAGAGGGTCAAAAGATAGTCTAACCTCCTGATTAAGTCATGTAAACGATTTTTCTATCGATTTGCTTCACTCAAAAAGTATTTGTTAGAGCATTCGGTTCCTGAAATGATTTTCCGTAGCAGATTTGTGCAAAAGTTTTTTTCTTATGCTAGAATGAAGTTCGAACAGGAGGAATAAAAAAATGTTAACATACGATTTAATTGTAATAGGATTTGGTAAGGCAGGTAAGACACTTGCTGGAAAAACTAGCTTCAGCTGGTAAAAAAAGGTTGCCCTTATCGAACGTAGTAAGGCGATGTACGGCGGTACTTGTATCAATATCGGTTGTATCCCAACTAAAACCTTGTTAGTTGCTGCTGAAAAAGACTTGTCATTTGATGAGGTTATGGCAACAAAGAATACTGTTACTACACGCCTCAATGGTAAAAACTATGCTACTGTCGCAGGTACAGGCGTAGATATCTTTGATGCTGAAGCTCACTTTGTTTCTAATAAAGTCATCGAAATCCAAGCTGGTGACGAAAAACAAGAACTGACTGCTGAAACTATCGTCATCAACACTGGTGCTGTTTCAAACGTATTGCCAATCCCAGGCCTTGCTACAAGCAAGAATGTCTTTGACTCAACAGGTATCCAAAACTTGGACAAATTGCCTGAAAAACTTGGTGTCCTTGGTGGCGGAAATATCGGTCTTGAATTTGCCGGTCTCTACAACAAACTTGGAAGCAAGGTTACAGTCCTAGATGCCTTGGATACTTTCCTACCACGCGTTGAACCTTCAATCGCAGCTCTTGCCAAACAATACTTGGAAGAAGATGGCATTGAATTGCTACAAAATGTCCACACTACTGAAATCAAAAACGACGGTGAACAGGTTCTTGTCGTGACTGAGAACGAAACATACCGTTTCGATGCCCTTCTCTACGCAACTGGACGTAAACCAAATGTAGAACCACTTCATCTTGAAAATACAGATATTGAACTAACTGAACGTGGTGCTATCAAGGTCGACAAACACTGTCAAACAAACGTTCCTGGTGTCTTTGCTGTTGGAGATGTCAACGGTGGCCTTCAGTTTACCTACATTTCATTAGATGACTTCCGTGTTGTTTACAGCTACCTCGCTGGTGATGGCAGCTACACACTCGAAGATCGTCTCAATGTACCAAATACTCTTTTCATCACACCTGCACTTTCACAAGTTGGTTTGACTGAAAGTCAAGCAGCTGATTTGAAACTCCCATATGCTGTTAAGGAAATTCCTGTTGCAGCTATGCCTCGTGGACATGTAAATGGTGACCTTCGTGGTGCCTTCAAAGCTGTTGTCAATACTGAAACAAAAGAAATTCTTGGCGCAACTATCTTCTCTGAAGGTTCACAAGAAATCATCAACATCATCACTGTTGCAATGGACAACAAGATTCCATACACTTACTTCACAAAACAAATCTTCACTCACCCAACCTTGGCTGAGAACTTAAATGACTTGTTTGCGATTTAGTTTTATCAAGCAGCCCTCCTTGGGCTGTTTTTCTTTTTCTAAAATCTCAAATCTGTCTTTTTCAGCTTTTATGATATAATAGAAACATGAAATTAAAAACTACTTTGGGCCTTCTTGCTGGGCGTTCTTCTCACTTTATTTTGAGTCGTCTTGGACGTGGAAGTACGCTCCCTGGAAAACTTGCCCTTCAATTTGATAAAGATATTTTACAACATTTAGCGAAGAACTATGAGATTGTTGTGGTAACTGGTACCAATGGAAAAACCTTGACAACCGCTCTCACTGTCGGTATCCTTAAGGAAATTTATGGTCAAGTTTTAACTAATCCAAGTGGTGCCAACATGATCACAGGGATTACAACTACCTTCTTGACAGCCAAATCTTCAAAAACTGGCAAGAACATCGCTGTCCTTGAAATCGACGAAGCTAGTCTCTCACATATCTGCGACTACATCCAGCCTAGTCTTTTCGTTATCACCAATATTTTCCGCGATCAAATGGACCGCTACGGTGAGATTTATACGACCTACAACATGATTTTGGATGCTATTCGAAAAGTTCCTACTGCTACTGTTCTGCTGAATGGTGACAGTCCTCTTTTCTACAAGCCTGCAATTCCAAATCCTGTTCAATATTTTGGTTTTGATTTGGAAAAAGGTCCAGCAAAGCTTGCTCACTACAATACTGAAGGTATTCTCTGCCCAGACTGTCAAAGTATTTTGAAATATGAGCTCAACACTTATGCCAATTTGGGAGCTTATATTTGTGAAAATTGTGGATGTAAAAGACCTGACTTGGACTACCGTCTAACAGAATTGGTTGAGTTGACCAACAATCGTTCTCGCTTTGTTATTGACGGACAGGAATACGGTATCCAAATCGGTGGACTTTATAATATCTACAATGCTCTCGCAGCAGTCGCTATCGCCCGTTACCTTGGAGCTGATTCTCAACTGATTAAACAAGGATTTGACAAGAGTCGTGCAGTTTTTGGGCGCCAAGAAACCTTCCATATCGGTGACAAGGAATGCACACTGGTTCTTATTAAAAATCCTGTTGGTGCAACACAAGCTATTGAAATGATTAAACTAGCTCCTTATCCATTTAGTTTATCGGTTCTCCTTAATGCTAACTATGCTGACGGTATTGATACCAGCTGGATCTGGGATGCGGATTTTGAACAGATAACTGACATGGATATTCCAGAAATCAATGCTGGTGGCGTTCGTCATTCTGAAATTGCTCGTCGTCTTCGAGTAACTGGCTATCCAGCTGATAAAATCACTGAAACAAGCAGTCTGGAACAAGTTATTAAAACGATTGAAGCCCAAGACTGCAAGCACGCTTACATCCTTGCGACCTACACTGCTATGCTGGAATTCCGAGAACTACTAGCCAATCGTCAACTTGTTAGAAAGGAGATGAACTAATGGTTTATACTTCACTTTCCTCAAAAGACGGTAACTATCCTTACCAGCTAAATATTGCCCACCTCTATGGCAATCTCATGAATACCTACGGGGATAACGGGAATATCCTCATGCTCAAGTATGTGGCTGAAAAGCTGGGGGCTCACGTAACAGTTGACATCGTTTCTCTCCATGATGACTTTGACGAAAATCACTACGATATCGCCTTTTTCGGTGGTGGCCAAGACTTTGAACAGAGCATCATTGCTGGTGATTTGCCTGCTAAAAAAGAAAATATCGACAACTTTATCCAAAATGATGGTGTTGTCCTTGCTATCTGCGGTGGTTTCCAACTATTGGGGCAATACTATATCGAAGCTTCTGGAAGACGTATCGAAGGTCTAGGAGTCATGGGACACTACACTCTCAATCAAACTAACAACCGCTTTATCGGTGATATTAAAATTCATAACGAAGAATTTGATGAAACCTACTATGGCTTTGAAAATCACCAAGGCCGTACCTTCCTCTCAGATGACCAAAAACCACTCGGTCAGGTTGTTTACGGAAACGGAAATAATGAAGAGAAAATCGGCGAAGGCGTTCACTATAAAAATGTCTTTGGTTCTTATTTCCACGGACCTATTTTATCCCGTAATGCAAATCTAGCCTATCGCTTGGTCACTACTGCACTCAAGAAAAAGTATGGTCAGGACATCGTCCTTACAGCTTATGAGGATATTCTGAGCCAAGAAGTCGCTGAAGAATACAGCGATGTGAAAAGCAAGGCAGATTTTAACTAAACTTCCTATTCCAGCATGCCATCGGCTGTTGGAATTTTTTTAAGCTCTTTTCCCCTTCTCTCTTGCATTTTCTACTATTTTTTGCAAAAATAGAGGGGTAGAAAGAAGGTAACATATGTCTAAATTACAACAAATTGTAACATATCTCGAATCTGAAAAGTTAGACGTCGCAGTCGTATCTGACCCCGTCACTATCAATTACCTCACTGGTTTTTACAGTGATCCACACGAACGCCAAATGTTCCTCTTTGTCCTTGCTGACCAGGAACCACTTCTCTTTGTTCCAGCCCTTGAGGTTGAGCGTGCAACAAGCACTGTCTCTTTCCCAGTTGTTGGTTATGTAGACTCTGAAAAATCCCTTGGAAAAAAATCCAAAGTGCCTTGCCACAACTTGATTTCAAACGTGTCGCAGTTGAGTTTGACAACCTCATCTTGACTAAATACCACGGTTTAAAATCTGTCTTTGAAACTGCTGAATTTGAAAACTTAACTCCATTGATCCAACGTATGCGATTGATTAAGTCAGCTGACGAAGTGCAAAAGATGATGGTAGCAGGTGTCTATGCAGACAAGTCTGTCAAAGTTGGTTTTGACAATATCTCTCTTGATAATACTGAAACTGATATCATTGCGCAAATCGACTTTGCTATGAAACGTGAAGGCTATGAAATGAGCTTCGATACTATGGTTTTGACAGGAGATAATGCTGCAAATCCACACGGTATTCCTGGAGCCAACAAGGTTGAAAACAATGCCCTTCTCCTCTTTGACCTCGGTGTGATGGTGAATGGTTATGCATCAGATATGACTCGTACAGTCGCTGTTGGTAAACCTGACCAATTCAAGAAAGACATTTACAACTTGACTCTGGAAGCCCAACAAGCTGCCCTTGACTTTATCAAACCTGGTGTCACTGCGCATGAAGTAGACCGCGCAGCTCGTGAAGTGATTGAAAAAGCTGGCTACGGTGAGTACTTCAACCACCGTCTCGGTCATGGTATCGGTATGGATGTCCACGAATTCCCTTCAATCATGGAAGGAAACGACATGGTCATCGAAGAAGGCATGTGCTTCTCAGTTGAGCCTGGTATCTACATCCCTGGTAAAGTCGGTGTTCGCATCGAAGATTGTGGTGTTGTTACCAAAGATGGTTTTGACCTCTTTACAAGTACCAGCAAAGATTTACTTTATTTTGATTAAAAAGTATTTTACAAAAAATAAGATGGAAAAGCTTAACTTTCCATCTTATTTTTTGATTTGATAATAAATTTTATCAGCTATATAACCTTTTCGTTCAACTGCATTTGGAATCGTCTTCCAAAAAGTCATACCCGCCTTTTCCATAACACGACCAGAAGCGGGATTTAAACTTGCATAGCAAGCATCAACCTCTTCAAATCCAATCTCATCTAGACAGTATGATAAAACAGCCTTCAAGGCTTCTGTCATGAGTCCTCGTCCCCAGTAGTCCATCCCTAAGATATATCCGACTTCACAGCTAGAGTTTCTTCATCCACACTGACCAGACTAATATCTCCAATGACATATTCTGGATTTTCTTTGAGACTAATGGCCCATTTGTAGTAATTTGGATTGTCATAGGATGCTACCCAAGTTCTTATTGAGTTCTTTGTAAAATCAACATTTGGATGAGGATCCCAAGTAACATAGGTTAGATTATCTAGACTAGAAGCCCAATTTTCAAACATGGCTTGAGCATCAGTTTCACAAAAGCGTCGCAATAGCAACCGTTCAGTATGTAATGTCTTTGTACCTATGGATTTCATAATTCAACCTCGCTTTTTTATTTTCAGGCTCGGTCTAAAAAAGTCCCCCGGACTTTTTTACTCCCAAAACGTATCAAACACTGTGATTGGTAAGTGGCGTTTATGTTGGCCTTTGTACCACCATTTTTCAATGGTTGCTTGGGCTTCTGGGCTTACTTGTTTACCTTCCAGGTAATCATCAATTTCATTGTAAGTAACTCCCAAGGCTACTTCATCTGCAATACCTGGTTTTTCTTCTTCTAAGTCTGCTGTTGGAACTTTCTCATAGAGGGCTGGATCAGCTCCAAGCTCCTTCAAAAGTTGTTTTCCTTGGCGTTTATTGAGGCGATAGAGTGGGAGAATATCTGCACCACCGTCACCAAACTTGGTAAAGAAACCTGTGATATTTTCCGCAGCATGGTCTGTCCCGATAACAGCTCCGCTATGAGCACCTGCAAGAGCATATTGGGCAATCATACGACTACGAGCCTTGATATTTCCCTTGTTAAAATCGGAAACAGGACTGCCTGTTGCTTCGACTGCTGCCGTCATAGCATCAGCAGATTCCTTGATATTCACGACCAAGCTAACATCAGGCTGGATAAAAGCTAGTGCTTTTTGGGCATCTGCTTCATCTGCTTGCACTCCATAAGGCAAACGAACAGCGATAAATTTATAGCTGTCATCACCTGTTTCTGCTCGCATTTCTTCCATGGCTAATTGAGCCAAGCGCCCTGCCAAGGTCGAGTCCTGTCCCCCAGAAATTCCTAAGACAAATGTCTTTAAAAAAGGATGTTTTTTCAAGTATCTTTTCAAAAAGTCAATCGAACGACGGATTTCTTCCTGGGCATCAACTACTGGTTTTACGCCCAGCTGTTGGATAATAGTCTCTTGCAAACTCATTCTTCTTCTCCTTCACCTAGAGCTTCCTTACGCATTTTATCAATCAAGTCCATCTTATCTTGCCATACATCACGAGCCAAGTCGACAGGGTAATGTTGTGGATTGAGTACACGTTTGTATTCATCCCAAAGCTTATCAAATTCCTTACGAGCATAGGTTTGAATTTCAGGCAGACTTGGCAAGTCATAAACCAGCTTACCTTCCTTGAAAATGTCTACCAAGAGAGGAACAGCATCAAAATTACGAACAGTTTTCTTGATGTAAGTATAGGTTGGATGGAACATCTTGATTTCAGTCATGCTAGCAACATCGACACCATCATAGGTAATGTAATCACCTTCTGACTTGCCTTTTTCACGACTGGTGATGCGCCAAACTTGTTTCTTACCTGGTGTTGAAACTTTCTCTGCATTGTTTGAAAGTTTAATGGTATTGCGCATATGACCATTCTCATCTTCGATAGCAACAACCTTATATACTGCTCCAAGTGCTGGTTGGTCATAGGCTGTGATGAGCTTAGTCCCTACACCCCAGACGTCAATCTTAGCTTTTTGCATTTTGAGGTTAAGGATGGTATTTTCATCAAGATCATTGGATGCATAGATTTTGGCATCAGTAAATCCTGCCTCGTCCAGTTGTTGACGAACTTTTTTAGAAATATAGGCGATATCTCCAGAGTCAATACGAACACCAAGGAAATTAATCTTATCACCAAGTTCACGCGCAACCTGAATCGCTGCTGGAACACCGATCCGAAGAGTATCGTAGGTATCCACTAGAAATACACAGTTTTTGTGAGTTGAGGCATAAGCCTTGAAAGCCTGATAATCATTGCCATAGACTTGTACCAAGGCGTGAGCATGAGTCCCTAGAACAGGAATACCGAAGAGCTTACCAGCACGTACATTACTAGTTCCATTGGCACCACCAATGACAGCGGCACGAGTTCCCCAGATAGCTGCATCCATTTCTTGCGCACGACGTGTACCAAACTCCATCAACGGTTCATCGTCGATGACCGAACGAATACGAGCTGCCTTGGTCGCAATCAAGGTTTGAAAGTTGACGATGTTCAAGAGAGCTGTTTCAACCAATTGACACTGAGCCAAAGGACCTTCCACTTGAACAATCGGTTCATTAGCAAATACCAAATCCCCTTCTTGAGCAGAACGTACAGTCAATTCCAACTTGAGATTACGGAGATATTCCAAGAAGGCGCCATGATAACCAAGTGATTCCAAATAAGCAATATCGCTCTCAGAAAAACGCAGATTTTCTAAGTAGTTCACAATTCGTTCCAAACCTGCGAATACAGCATAGCCGTTTTTAAAAGGTTGTTGGCGGAAATAAACTTCAAAAACTGCTTTCTTGTTATGAATGCCTTGGTCGAAGTAAACTTGCATCATGTTAATTTGATACAAATCAGTGTGCAAAGTTAAACTATCATCTGGGTACATATACTGTCCTTCTTCCCTATTTGTAAAAAGATGAAAATGTTTCTTCTTTTCTCATAAATTAGTACTATTATAACACATTTTCTCGATATTGATAAAAAGCTAACAAGCTATTCCATGCTCTCGAGCTCATCCATATCTTTTTCATACTTCTTCTGAGCCCATTCACCATAACTTTTCAAACCTAAGTTACCAATAAAGACCCAAGGAAGATAAAAGATATAGGTAAATACCCAAGCAAAAATGTATTTAAGATGTAGAGGGTTATGCTGATATATTTCGATATTGAACTGGTAGTTCTGTAGCATCAAGGTAGCTGTAATCACTAGAGTTAATAATAGGCAACCTAAAATTGTAAAATGAAAACGACTATAGTAAGTCACACCTAGACTTCTAGCACGATTGATAAAGTAAAAAGTCCCTATGATAATAATAACGAGAAGCATACTAGGATTAAAAATGCTTGGTGCTAACACTGATATGAAATAAGCTAGAAACAATAATCCAATAGAAATATGAAAAACTCTCTGCACCAGCTTTATGAAGTTGTTGCTCTTCTCTTTCATCTAATAATTGATAATAATAAAAATCTATTTTTTTCATCTTCTTCCTCCCAAAATAATTGGTCTAGAGTTTTGCCTAAGCATCTGCAAATAGACTGGCAAAGCGAAAGCGAGGATTGTATTTTCCAGCTTCTATCAAGCCGATAGTCTGTCTAGTCACACCGACAGCTTCTGCCAAATCACCCTGTGTCATATCAAGCTCTACTCGAGCAAGTTTTAATTTTAAATTCTTAGCCACTTCTTACCTCCTTTTAGATTTTTAAAAAGTTGCGCTTCTTTTCCAAGTTCATTATATCATATAATTTTACATTATGCAATATATATCTATCATTTTGTGCGATTTTTTTACAAAAATTCTCTACCAACTAAATGATAGAGAGTTTTCTGCTTATTCAAATTTTTTCAAAATATCTACAACGTCACTTCTCTGTTTGACTTGATAGGCTTTGATGCCTAAACTTTCAGCCATGTTAGTGTTGTCTGCTATATCATCAAGAAAGACACAATTTGCTGGATCCAACTCGTATTTACGGAGGATTTCTTCAAACATTTCTCGATCAGGTTTGATGACCTTAATATCACAGGAAAGAACAAACCCATCTAAAATCTTTTCTAGAGGTGCTAATTGATCTTTCAATAATTCATAAAAAACTGGTGAGGTATTAGATAGGACAAAAATACGATGGCCATTTTCCTTTAAACGTGCAAGAAGCGGAAAGACTTCCGTGTAAATATCGATATAGGCAGGCCAGTTCCAAATGACTTCTTCAACCTTTTTCTGATAGCAATCCCCTATCATAGAAAGAACCTTATCAACCAATTCTTCTCGAGTCAAGGTCCCCAGGTCCAATCTTTCCCAGAGTCCCGACTGAAAAATAGCCTTGTCTAAGATCAGATAATCTTTCTGAGTTTTAGCTACAGCCTTCAAAATCTTATCCTTGTTCCATTCCAATAGAACATTTCCCATATCTAGTATGATATCCATTAACCCACCTCCATTATTATGTGAACAATCTCTTTAAGCGTCCAATGTCTGTTTATAAATCTTTTTGATAATAATGCCTTTGTCCAGTACAGGGATAGTCTTTTAAGGTAAAGACTTCCTGGTAACCATGTTTCTGATAGAAGGCTGGCGCTTGAAACTGATACGTATTCACAAAAACGTAGCGACAGTTTCTCTTCTTAGCTTCACTCTCTACTTGCTGCAATAGTTGGGAACCAATTCCTTGTCCTCGCAATTCTTCTTTCACAAATAAATACTCGATTTCTAGCCAATTTCCAAAGGTCTCTGCTACTAAACCAGCCAGGAGTTCACCACTATCATCTTCAACATATAGGTTTAGTGGCTCACTTTCAGCTGCTTCCCTTTTGGAACGATTATAAGAGCGAACCAACTCTCCGATTTTTTGCGCTTTCTGAGACTCTGTATTCTCCAATCGAATGTGCATCCAAACCCTCCTCAAAGACACTTACGCCTTGATTATATTCCTATTTTAAAGAACTGTCAAACTAAAAAAACTCACCAACCTGAGTTGATGAGCTTCTGACTTATTTTCTAAACTTCCATTGGCTATATATACCAAATGCAACAATCCAGATAGCTGAACCTCTAGCTCCCATTACAGTTGATTCTTGTAAGAAGAGTGTTCCAAATACAAAGATAAAGAAGAGCATAGTCAGAGGATTTAGCAAGCGATATTGAGGCATGAGATAGCCATCTGCCATAAAGTCTTTAGACTTACGATATTTGAGATGGGCTACCATGATCAAGATGTAGATAGCGATATAAACACCTGATGAAGAAGCTGTAATCAAAGCAAAGGCATCTGATACGCCAGGAAGAACATTGATGAAGGCTGCAAAACCAATCAATACGGCAGAAGCAATGATTGCATTCTGAGGAACGTTGTGACGTGAGAGTGTATCTGCCTTAATAGCTTTCAAGAAACGATTTGGTGAATCATGGGCAATTTGGTACAAGTGACGACCTGTTGAGTAAAGGGTTGAATTCAAGGCTGATGCAGCTGAAGTCAATACAACAAAGTTAATTAAAGCTGCCGCCCACTTAAGACCAACAAGTTCAAATACCGTTACAAATGGTGAATCTGCTGCAGAAAGCTCACGCCAAGGAATAATAGACATGATGGCTAAAAGAGCTCCACCGTAGAAAAAGATAATTCGCAAAGGAATTTCCTTAACAGCCTTAGGCAATACTTTTCTTGGATTCTTAGTTTCAGATGTAGTAACACCGATAAATTCAATCATCAAGTATGCAAAGAAAACCATCTGGAAGGCCATGACAAAGTTCATAGCACCATTTGGGAAAAGTGAGAATTGATCACTGATATTGGCAAGACTTGCTGAACCATAAGGCGTTTCAAAGCCAGTCAAAACTAGAAAGACACCTGTCGCAATCATGGCGAGAATGGCCACGATTTTGATCATAGCAAACCAAAATTCTACTTCACCAAAGATTTTAACGGCAATCAAGTTCACTAAGCCGAGTATTGTCAGAAATACTACCTGAATCAACCAAGATGGCCAGGATGGAAACCAAAACTGAACATAGTGAGCAATAGCCGTGATCTCAGCCATACCGATAAAGACTACTGAGAGCCAGTATGACCAGACTGAGAAGTAACCCCAGCCCTGACCAAGATAACGCGTGATAAAGTTGATAAAGGTATGTTGCTCCCGGATCTTGGTACAACATTTCCCCGATAGCACGCATCATAAGATACATAAAAGCCACCCGTAATCATATAGACCAAGACGATTGACGGACCTGTCAAACTAATAGAGCGACCAGCTCCTAGAAAAAGTCCTGTTCCAATTGTTCCTGCAATCGCCATAACCTGAACATGGCGATTGGTTAACCCACGTTCCATTTTATTTTTCTTTTTGTGCTTATTTTCTGAATTCATATAGTCTCCTCTAGTTTTTAGAATTAAGAAAAGGAGTGATGGGAAGCGCTTTCCCTATATCTACTCCTTCTTTTCATTTCTACTAAACTGTTTTTTCTACTTTTAAGATTTTAACATCATAGCTTCCTACAGGTGTTTCAATCGTAGCAGTATCACCTGTTTTCTTACCAATCAAGGCTTGCCCAATTGGGCTTTCATTTGATACTTTACCTGCAAAGGCATCTGCACCCGCTGATCCCACGATGATATATACTTCTTCGTCGTCTTCACCAATTTCTTGGATAGTTACTGTTTTTCCGATAGCAACTTCATCTTGAGCAACCGCATCGCTATTGACAATCTCAGCATAACGGATTTTTGTTTCCAAGCTAGAGATTTGTCCTTCAACGAAGGCTTGCTCGTCCTTAGCTGCTTCATACTCACTATTTTTCTGACAAGTCACCGTATGAACGCGCAATCTTGATGCGTTCTACAACTTCTGGACGACGAACTAGTTTCAACTCTTCTAATTCTTTTTCGAGTTTTTTTCCTTTTTCTTCAAGGGTCATTGGATATGTTTTTTTCTGCCATTTTTCTCAACTTTCTTTTTGATTAAATTTATATTTCTTTTAGGTAGTAAAGCAAAATTATGTGGTAAACCACATAATTTTTACAATGAAGACAAAGTCTTTTTAAAAGCTTTCCTTAAATGATTTTTAGTCAGTATCGACCTTTTTAAAAATCTGTGCCTAAACCGAATGATTCTATCACTTCTAGACTCAGGTTCAAATAAGAGGTAGGATTTACTTTCGCAATTTCCGAACGCCTAAAACTTGTGAATTTCAGGCGTTTCTAATCATAGCGGAAAGACTTGTGTGACTTGCTATTCCCGTAAAAAAATAAGAGATTCTTTTCTACATTCACGGATGTAATAGCAAATCTTGTTCTAAGAGTTAGTTTGAACTACTTGATTGTGTCAATTTACTGTTAACATGCTCTGCAACGTTTCGATCATGTTCCTCTCGTGTAGTTGCAAAGTAAACCTTACCATCTTGTACATTGGCTACAAAGTAGAGATAGTCGCTCTTAGTTTGATTGATACTTGCTTCAATTGCATCCAGACTTGGACTGTCTACTGGGACCAGGCATTAAGCCAAGGTTTGTATAAACATTATAAGGTGAATTGATTGTTGTATCAATTGCTGCATCATCTGCCAAGCTAATATTTTGTCCTAGCTTACCTTCTGCATAGAGAATAGCAATATTACTCTGAAGTGGCATACCAAGGTTCAAACGATTATAGAAAACTCCAGCGATCAGTTTGCGATCGTCAGTTTTCAATCCTTCTTTTTCCACAAGTGATGCAATGGTGAGGAGTTCATTCACTGTCAAATTCTTTTCTTTGATTGCAGTGTAATGTGCTGATAAGTTTTTGTCCATAGCTGCCACCATTTCATCAATCAAGCTTTCAATAGTTGTGCTTTCTTTGATAGCATAAGTTGCTGGGAATAGGTATCCTTCTAGACGATAACGAACACCACTTTCTTTAGTTGGTAGACTTTCGAGAAGGGTTGGGTACTTAGCAACTAATTGAGAGATGAAGGTTTCATCTTGCACTTTTGCCAAGAAGGCATCAGCAGTCAAAGGTTCTTTAAAGTCTCCTTGAAGCTGACCAACTGTTTGTGCGATTTGATCAAGGGTATAACCTTCAGGGATTGTAAGATTTGCAAGTGCAACTTCTTGAGGTTGAGGCGTTCCACCCTTTTGCAATTCTTTGATGATATCATCTGTACTCATGCTCTTTTGCAAATTATAGTAACCAGATTTCAAATCATTGTAGTCTTTATACTTAGCATAAAGGCTAAAGATAAAACCGTGTTTTACCAATTCAGATTTTTCTAAGGTATCACCAATTTGCTGAAGATTGGCCCCTTCTGGAATCTGAACCGTAACATACTGTTTTGAATTAGCATCAACCGGTTGGAGTGCAGATTCGACATAACGGTAACCAAAGAATCCACCCACACCTAGTAAAATCAATAAAACAAATACTGTTACGAAAAATCCTTTCAAGCGTGATTTTTTCTTTTTCTTGATTGGTTTCACTGATTCTTTACGACTTCTTCTAGGAAGTTCAGTTCTAGTTTCAACTGGAGCAACTGGCTCTTGACTTGGAGTTTCTTTTGCAAGAACTGTTGGTTTCGGTTGAGGTTTAATATTCTTTCTAGCAGGACTTGGTTTGGCCTGATTCGTACGATAAGAAACTGGAATCCTTGTCGAAATAGCATTGAACTCTTTCTCTTCTTCCGCTGGTTGAGCAGGTTCAAGAGGCTTGACGGGTTCAACAGCTTCCGTTGATGGTAGAGGATCTGGAGCTACAGCTGGCTCTGAAACTACAGCTGGTTCTGAAGATACAACTGGTTCTGAAGCTACAGAAGTTTCAACTGAATCATCTTGTAAAACTGGACGTGGTGGAACTGCTGGAGCATTAGCAAGCAATTCATCCACTAAAGAAACAGAATTGGCCATCAAGTCTTCTACAGAAGGTTCTTCCGCTGCTTTTTCCACTTCTGAACTATTACTTAAATTTGAAAACAAATCATCGTTGCTACTTTTAGTATTCGCGATGCCGTCTTCTCTTTTTAATCTTTCTAAATCTCTTAAAATTTGTTCTTTAAAACTTAACTTTTCTTCTTCTCGAGAATTTTCGCTCAAAGGTGTTACCTCCTTGTTGATAATCCATAATATTATATCTTAAAAAAACTAAAGAAAAAGCAACCATAGATGCCTTTCTGATGCCTAATTCGTGTTTTTCCCAGACCATGTCATACCATTCTTCACCAGCAAAAAGTCGACTTTGATTTTTCCTTCATTCACAAAACCATGTTTCTCATAATAGCCAATGAGATAGTCATGGCAGGTTAGATTGATTCCCTCACGCTCATGCTCAAGAGCGAGATCTTTTAAAGCGGTCAATAATTTTCGTCCGACACCTAAAGCTTGAGCTTTCTTAGCAATGGATAGACAAGTCACAGAGATATAGCCACCTTTTTGATGGCTATAATCTTTAATGTCTTCTGTAAAGGACTGGTCTTGTAAATGTCGATGAGGGACTACTGGTCCCTCAATATAGCCTAGTATTTTCCCCCTCTTTTTTTCAGCCACTAAAAAAACTGGTCTTAATTTCCTTCAGATGAGCTTCAAAAACAGGACGAGGAATGGCTTCTTCAATTGAAAAATTTTCTAGTTCAATTTCAAAGATACGATCTAAATCTGTCAATCTAGCTTGTCTAATAATCATATTTCCTCCTGATAATAGGGATTCTGCCAACGCATGAGAAAGGCAACTTCACTGCCCCTTTCTCCATCTACGATCCCCTTGTTCTACAAATCCATTCATTTCAAAAGTAGGCCAGCAACTCATCCTCACAAAGCAGATAAATACCTGGTCTATTTTGCTGACGGGTAACTTCCTTCAAAGCTGCTAGCAACAAGGTTCCAAAGCCTTGCCCTTGGTAATCTGGATGAACAGCTAAATCTTCAAGGATGATTGCGTTCTCACTAATGAATTCCTCATCTCCAATCTCAAGCATCCATTTTTCTTAAAGAGGGAATAGGAAGTATCGTCGCAGTGATATAGGCAATCCCTTGATCATCCAGGCTAGCTAAGAGAAACGTACCCGCATGGTTGCGGATACGTTCTTCTATTATTTCTCTATTCAATATTTCTAGGGTGTTTGGAATACTTTCTTGTATCAAGCAAATCTGATTTATATCTGATTGCTGTGCTTCCCTGATTTTAATTGGAAATTCCATGATCTTCCTTACTGAACATTGCTTGTCAAATTAGACAAGAGACGTTCGAATGAATATTCATAAGTTTGGATATCGCCAGCTCCCATGAAAACATAGACAGCATCGTCATGATCAAGGAGTGGAGAAACATTTTCAACAGTGATAACTTGATGTTTCTTGTTGATTTTATTGGCAAGGTCTTCTACCTTGACATCACCATGGTCCACCTCACGAGCTGAACCGTAGATTTGTGCGAGGTAAACTGCATCAGCCTGATTCAAGGCTTGAGCAAAATCATCCAACAAGGCGATGGTACGAGTAAAGGTATGTGGTTGGAAAATTGCCACGATTTCCTTGCTTGGGTATTTTTGACGTGCAGCATCAAGAGTCGCAATGATCTCTGTTGGATGGTGAGCAAAGTCATCGATGATAACCGTATTATTAACAACCTTTTCTGTAAAGCGACGTTTCACTCCACCAAAAGTCTTCAAGTGTTCACGCACTAAATTCAAATCAAAGCCAGCAGTATAAAGCAAACCAATCACTGCTGTAGCATTCATGATATTGTGGCGACCGAAAGTTGGAATGTGGAATTGGCCCAACTCTTGACCACGGAAGTGAACGGTAAAGGTTGAACCTGTTGTAGAACGAAGCAAGTCACTTGCTACAAAGTCATTACCTTCTGTTTCAAAACCGTAATAATAGATTGGGGCATTTGCTGTAATCTTTCGCAACTCAGCATCTTCACCGTAAACGAACAAGCCTTTAGTAATTTGTTTGGCATAATCATTGAAGGCGTTGAAGACATCTTCCAAGCTTGTGAAATAGTCAGGGTGGTCAAAATCGATGTTAGTGATGATAGAGTACTCTGGGTGATATGGCATGAAATGGCGCTCATACTCGTCTGATTCAAAGACAAAATACTTGGCATTTGCAGAACCACGACCTGTACCATCTCCGATCAAGTAGCTAGTGTCAGTAATGTGTGACAAGACGTGAGAAAGCATCCCAGTCGTTGACGTCTTACCGTGTGCACCAGCAACTCCCATGCTGATAAAGTCACGCATAAAGCTACCAAGAAACTCATGATAACGTTTGTAGCTGATACCATTTTGGTCAGCATAAGCAATTTCAACATTGTTATCTGGACGGAAGGCATTACCAGCGATAATTTCTAAATCTCCTTGAAGATTTTTTTCATCAAAAGGTAAAATTGTAATTCCTGCTTGCTCTAGTCCACGTTGTGTAAAGTAGTACTTTTCAACGTCAGAACCTTGCACCTTGTGCCCCATTTGATGCAACATCAAAGCCAAGGCACTCATACCTGATCCTTTGATTCCGATAAAATGATAGGTTTTTGCCATTTTCTTCCCCTCTATTCGCTCATTCTAGTCAAGTTAAGCTCTTGGGCCACTTGACGTTCTTGTTCTTTTTGTTTACTTTTTTTGTTATAAATTTGGCTTTTTCTTTTAAAAAGTCATAATTGTTTTTTCTTGGAACGACTTGTTTCACCATCTGAAATTGGATGTTCCACTTGAGAAACTGTTTCTGCCAAAAATATAGTGAGATTGACCTAACTTCTGACTATATTTCGCAAATTCTCCTGGATTTTCCTTTTTGAAAAAGGTGCTGTCGGTTGATTTGCTGGACGCACATGGCTTTGTCTTCGGTTTGACGTCTCGTATGACTTACATCCTGAGTCAAATATCGAGCCGAGCGCTTCTTTTTCAAATCCGCGCGAGCTTCTTCACGCGCTAATTCAGCATAGGATTTTTTTCTTTTTTTCTCAATCGGTTTTTACAAGAGGCTTTTGCTTCTCTTGCTTTTTGTCTTCAGTGATTGGAGACCATTCCAAGTAGTTTTTTTATCTTGGTAATCACCTTTTGATATTACTGATGAAATCAGACTCATCGTAGAGATTCATAACTGGCATTTCTGTCAACATGACTTCATCATCTGCCACTATTGGAAATCGTTTTTTTGTGTCATATTTATTTCCTTTCAATACTCCATTATAGCGTAATGTCTTGATTTTTTTCAAGTATAGGCTCATGAAATCCCTAAAAATTTCTCGTATTTCAGCTAGACTCAGACTACCACGAGACTCTGTTCCATCCAAGATTTCAGAAACAAGATTTTTTTCTTTTTTTCTCTTGTAATTCTTGAATCTTTTTCTTCAATTGTACCTCGAGTCACAAGGCGATAAACTTCAACAGCTTGTTCTTGCCCCATACGATGGGCGCGACCGATAGCCTGCGATTCAACTGCAGGATTCCACCATAAGTCTACTAAAATGACTGTATCGGCACCAGTGAGATTGAGACCGACCCCGCCAGCCTTTTAGGGAAATTAAAAAAATACATCGCGCTCTCCTTGGTTAAAAGGCCTTGGTCATTTCCTGACGTTCTTGCGAAGGTGTTGAACCCGTAATTTTAAAGGAAGTCAAGCCTAAGTCAGGCAGCTCTTGCTCAATCCGATCCAACATACCTCTAAATTGTGAGAAAATAAGTACACGGTGTCCACCTTCAGCAATCTGAACCAGCAAATCTCGTAAACTATCCAGCTTTCCCGCTCTCTCCTTGGTAGTCCTCCATAAAGAGCGCAGGCGTATCACAAATCTGACGCAGACGCATGAGTCCAGTCAAAATTTCGACGCGATTTCGTTGAAATTCCGAATCGCTTACCTGTCCCAAACGTTCCTGCATCTGTTGCAGTTGAGCAAGATAGATAGCTTTTTGTTGATCCTCCAGTTCATTCTTATAGACAACTTCAATCAAGTCAGGCAACTCTGTCAAAACCTCTTCTTTCTTACGTCTCATGACAAAGGGTTTGATAAATTGAGCCACTCTCTCAGTTGATAGTTTCATAAACTCCTTCTTAGCAGGTAAGAGGCCTGGTAAGACAATCTGAAAAATCGACCAGAGTTCTCCCAGATGGTTTTCAATCGGTGTTCCTGATAGTGCAAAGACAGATGGAACCACAAATCGTCGTAAACTTTGAGCAATCTTCGTTTGTGCATTTTTCATCACTTGAGCTTCATCTAGAAAAAGAAAATCAAAAGATAGGTCTCGATAAATTTCACTATCTTGACGGAAAGTAGCATAGCTTGTCACATAAATCTGATGATTTTCTGCCAAAATTGACTCTCGATGAGATTTTAAGCCATGCACGACCGCGACATCCAAATCTGGAGCAAACTTTTGAAATTCATCAGCCCAGTTATAGATTAAGCCAGACGGAGCAAGGATTAGGACACTAGTATCTGCTTGAACCTGACTACTTAAAAAGGCGATGGTTTGCAAGGTCTTCCCAAGTCCCATATCATCTGCTAAAATCCCACCAAAGCCATAATGGTGAAGCATCTGAAGCCACTGAATTCCCTTTTTCTGATAGTCTCTAAGTTCTGCTTGGATATTCAGCTCTTTCATCGGAAAATCTTCTGGATGCGTCAAATCATGGGCCAGATTGCGAAATTCTTCGGTGAAAGAAATTTGATCCTGATCCTTAAAGAGATGAGATAGGGTATAAGCTAGGGATTTACGAGCTCGAAAAGCTCCATCTTGTAGGTCCTCTATCCCTAATTCTTCTAAATCCTGACGGATACGCTTGGTCTGATCATCGAAATAGTAAACCTGATTCGAAGAGCTGATGTAATAATCCTGCTTCTCAACTAGAGCTTTCATCGCTCGATCGATTTCTTCTTGATCTATATTTTGAAAATCAAATTGAATTTCTAATAGGCTTTCCCTTGGATGAGATGTGAACTTGAGGCTTCTGAACCTGATAGAGATCTTGCAAGCTCTCAGAAATCTTTAATTCTCCAAGTGCTGCAAAGGCTGGCAAAACTTCCTGGAAGAAGGCATGGACTGCATCAGCTTTCAAACTTTGACGCCATGAACGAAAATCTGCTTCAAATCCAGCTGATAGAGCTAGTTGAAAAATCTCTTTCTCTAGTTGAATATCGCTAGCAAAATGGAAGACTCTCTAGTTCATTACGATTCCTTACTAGGCAAGTTTCATACTGAAACTGCATATCCAAACGAATAGAACCGTCCTCTTCTCCTTCCATGTAGAAAGAAGGACGGAAAGACTGAATTTGAAGCGCATCAGGGGCTTCTACCTCTCCTACGTTTTTGAAACTGCGACAAGGTCGAAGCTAAAAGATCTCGATCACTGGTATCAAATTGTAAAATCTTTCTACCACTTTTATCGATAGATACTTTTTTTAATTTTTCTATAAGTCTAGCTTGTTCTTTAGACAGAAGATAAAATGTACCTTTAGTAAACAAGACTTGTCCCTTATAAAACGAATTAAGCCCTACCTGTTGAACAATTTCCATCTCAAAATAGTTGGACTTTTCTTCAATTTGAAAGGTAAACAAACCTGCTTGACCATCAAAATCTTGAAATACAAGGTGGTGATAATTCGAAATCTGATGGTCAAATTGAAATGCATCTAAGCCCATCAGCAGACTAACACCCTGCTCAAAAAAAGACAGCGGGAAATAAAGATGACGACCTTGATTTTGGAAAAAGAGGGCATTTTCAGCCTCATCTTCTAGAATTCCTTGAAGGAAATTTAGAACAAATTGACTACTTTCATCAAACTGACGAATATTCAAGGAAGTTTCATATAACTTCCCAATCATATAGGGTTTGCTAGTTTCTAAAACCTTCAGAAAAAGGGGTATATCTCGGATTACATAGAATTTCTGTGTCTGAATAAGACCGACTCTCAAAGTCCAAATAATACGATTAGTCCCTGCTTCAACCTGCCCTTGAGCAGACAACTGATAGATTTCAGAAAGTTTCGGAATTTGAATGGATTCTAAAAACTTTCCTCCAAAAGTAACCTGAGTTTCAACTTCTTCTTTCTTTTCGTGCACATTTTCCAGATTTCCTAAGAGTTCCTGACCAATCGGATCATTTTTCAGGTAATGCTCTAGTGCTGCCAAATGCACACAAAACCCTCTTTTTTGGAAAAAATCACAAGCACAAAAAACCAAATCATCATCCAGGCTATAGCGAATTTCTTCATCTGCTACACGCGCATAGAGACGATGGTCTTTCTCTTTGATAATTTCAATCTGACTAGTTTCGTAGAGTTGAGCTCCCTCCATCCGAAGTTTCCCTGGAATCAATTTAGCCATATGTTTCCCCTTTTCTTTATCTCCTAATTATACCACATTTCTGCCTATGAAAATAGCCTTCTAGGGAACTTTTCCCCCAGAAGGCTAGCTTGTTAAAGGTTAGCGAAAGTGGTTAGGATTCGTTGACAAACTTCTTCCAAGACAGATGTCGGCATGGCTACATTTAAGCGAGCATGTAGAGCTCCTTCTTCACCAAAGTCTAAGCCTCTATTAAGGATAACCTTGGCTTCATTTCTTAAGAGGCTTTTTAATTCTTCATCTCTAATATCATAGGCTGAAAAATCAAGCCAAATGAGATAGGTCCCTTGAGGTTTCATGACCTTGATTTTAGTTTCTTTACCAAACACATCAACTACATAATTGATGTGTTTCTCAATCAGTTCTTTGAGTTCTGTCAACCAATCTTCACCATAGCGATAGGCAGCTTCTGTTGCTAAATATCCCAAACCTGAGATTTCATGTTGATTATTAGCCAGCTGGCGTTTTTGGAAAAGCCACTCTCAACTTGGGATTTTCGATAATAGCGTAAGAATTCTTAGTTCCGGCAATATTGAAGGTCTTGGTCGCACTGCTTAAAATCAGTGAAAATTCTTTAAAATCTTCATTTACCGTATTGAATGACTGGTGCTTGTTTCCAAACAAGGCTAAATCTTGGTGAATCTCATCAGATACTAGCAAAACTCCATGTTTTTGACAAAGTTGTCCAATCTTCTCCAAGACTTCTTTCTCCCAAACACGTCCACCAGGATTATGAGGATTACAGAGAACGTAGAGCTTCACATCTTCTTCGATAAAATCTTTCTCCAATTGATCAAAGTCAATCTCAAAAAGTCCGTCTTTTTCTACTAGAGAGTTGGTGATTAGTCTACGATTATTGAGCTTAATGCTGCGAGCAAAAGGAGGATAAACGGGTGTATTAATGAGTACTGCTTCACCCTCTTTGGTAAAGGCTTGAATGGCTGTTGAAATAGCTGGCACTACTCCTTCGATAAAGACTATAGCATCCTTTTCAAAGCGATAACCATGGTGTTTTTCCTCCCAGTTTTGAACAGCTTCAATCAAGCCATCACTAGCATAGGTATAGCCATAGACTAATTGCTCTGCATAGTCATGGACAGTCTGACGAATCTCAGGTAAGACTTCAAAGTCCATATCAGCAATCCAGGCCGGCAATACTTGACGGTCAGTCTCTGCTTCTTTCCATTTATAGGTATGATGTCCAAAACGATTGGGCAAAGTCGTAAAATCATATTTTCCCATAGTCTTATCCTTCCAAGGCTTGACGCAAATCTTCAATCAAATCTCTAGCATCCTCAATACCAATAGACAAGCGCAAGAGGTCATCGGTCAGTCCATAAGAATGACGAACCTCTGCAGGAATGTCTGCATGGGTTTGAGTGGTTGGATATGTAATTAGACTTTCTACACCACCCAGACTTTCAGCAAAAGAGAATACTTTCAAAGTATTTAAGATATGAGGGATACGCTTCTCATCAGCTACTTTAAAGGAAATCATTCCCCCACGACCTGTATACAAGACTTCTTTGACAGCAGGTGATTGTTCTAGAAAGGCTACGATTTCTTGAGCATTGGCTGTTGAGCGCTCCATACGAAGTGACAAGGTTTTAAGTCCACGAATCAATTGATAACTATCAAATGGTGACAAAACAGCCCCTGTCGTGTTGAGATTGTAAAAGAGTTTTTCATATAATTCAGCACTATCTGTCACAACTACACCAGCTAAAACATCATTGTGTCCTGCGAGGTATTTTGTCGCTGAATGAAGGACGATATCTGCCCCGTCTTCAATTGGACGTTGGTAAATCGGGCTATAGAAGGTATTGTCCACGACAACTTTAGCACCTTTAGCATGAGCTAATGTTGACAATTTTTCGATATCAAATTCCAACATCAAAGGGTTGGTTGGTGTTTCAATATAGAGTACATCCACATCCTTTTCTAGCTCAGCAATTAGCTCTTCTTCTGTGTTTGCATAGGTAAAGTGGAAACGTCCTTCCTGTTCCACTTGATTGAACCAGCGGAAAGAACCACCGTAAAGGTCACGGACAGCCAAAACCTTGCTTCCTACTGGAAAAACGCTAAAGGCCAACACAATCGCAGACATACCTGAACTAGTTGCTAGAGCATAGTGGGCTGATTCAATAGCTGCTAAGACTTCCTCTGCCTTGCTACGAGTTGGGTTTTTAGTGCGGGTATAGTCAAATCCAGTTGATTGACCAAATTCTGGGTGCTGATAAGTCGTTGAAAAGTGAATTGGTGTTACCAAAGCACCTGTTGCCTCATCAGACTTGATCCCTGCTTGTGCTAAAATTGTGTTGATGTGAAATGATTTACTCATACAATACCTCCAAATCTATAGTAACTATTGTACCACTTATTTTGTATCCTTCGTTTTCTTGTTTTCAAGAGCTAGTTATAGTTTCAAACTATACAAAAACGATAGCTTCCTGAGAAACTATCGTTTTTCCTGTTGCACTGACTGATTATTTAACGTGTTTTGCTAATTCTTCTTGGGCTTTTTTGTTAGATTCTTCTTTTTCTTTTAGCCATTTTTCTTTAGCTTTTTCATACTCATCAGCCGTTACAGTCTTATCTTGCAACTTGAGATATTTGTATGATTCGACACCCTTATTTCCTGCTTGTGAGAATGGCGATGAGAATGGAACTGTCTTTCTCAAGGTCGGTGTTCCACCAAGAGAAACGTTTGGAATTGCAAGGGCGCTATCAACGAGCCAAGCTTGAACTTCAGCATATTTTTCATAACGTTTTGCTGGATCTTGCTCCTTGTTCGCTTCTTCCAACATTTGAGTGTAAGTATCCAGTCCAACTGCCTTAGCCTTGTCATTGACCTCACCTGGTTCTAGACCAATGTTTTGCAACATACCACCGTTATTGACATTTAAGATATCAAGATAGCTTGATGGATCTAAGTAGTCAGCACTCCAACCGCCATTATAGATATCAAAGTCTTTTTGAGCTGCAGTTTGAGCGAGGTAGCTAGAATTATCGTAATCGTCTGTTGATAATTGTTGGATATCGATCACCACATTCTCAGCTCCTAGAACAGATTCGATGGATTGTTTCAAAGAGCTTGCTTCAAGTACACCTTTTTTAGCTGATTGGTCAACTGATACATCCAAGTGGATTGGGAATTGCACACCCTTAGCTTCCAATTCTTTCTTAGCTTCTGCAAATTTAGCCTTAGCCTTGTCAGGATTGTAGTATGGGTCTTGCGCATCTGCAAAGTTGATTCCTTGCCATTCTTGGCCATAGTTGACCATCTTTTCTGAAACAACATCTCCAAAGTCTTTTTCCCGTTGATACTTACAAATGTTGGAGGTACAACTAGGTTACGAATAATCTTCGTTGCTCCGTCCTCCCCTTGAGATTGAGCTCCATAGGCTGTACGGTTATAAGCATAGTTGAAGGCTTGACGGAAGTTTTTATTCAGAACTGCTTCTTGAGTTGATTTCTTTTCGATATCTGAGGATTTAGACGTGAAGTTATAAGATTTTCTGTCCAAGTTGAAGTTCAAGTAATAAGAAGTTGCAGTTTTGCATACTATAGATGATGTTATCCTTGTTCTTCTCTTTAATTCCTTCAAAGCTTGAGCTATTTGGATAGAGACGTGCGTAGCTATAGACTCCTTCTACAAAGTTACGAGCTAGTGCATCTTGGTCACTACCATCATAATAGGCCAATTTCACATCATCCACAAAGACATTTTTTTCATCCCAGTAGTTGGGATTTTTTTCTTGAATTCGATAACAGATTTTTGAAACAAAAGATTTCATCAAGAAAGGTCCATTGTACAAAAATACTAGAAGGGTCTACCTTACCAAAATCATCCCTTTTGATTTTCAGGAAGTCTGCATTGACAGGGAAGAGAATGGTTGATGTTGTTTTAGAATTCCAATAAGATTCTGGTCGTGTCAAAGTGTACTGAACTGTTTGGTCGTCAATCGCCTTAACACCGACAGTTGAAAAAGTCAGTTGTTTTTACCGTTGATATAGTCATCCAAACCTGCTACAGAATCTTGAACCAGGTACAAAGCTTCGGATTTTTTATCAGCAGCATATTTCAAACCAGTTACAAAATCTTGGGCAGTTACTGGAGCATATTCTTCACCTTCAGAGGTATACCACTTAGCATCTTTACGAAGTTTATAAGTGTATGTCAAACCGTCCTGAGAAACAGTCCAATCTTCTGCCAAGGATGGAACGTAGTTACCGTATTGGTCATTTTTCCATCAACCCATCTACCAAATTGGTAACGATGTCATTGGTTGTTGCACGGTTTTTCTGCAAGATAGTTCAAAACTAGACGGATCGCTAGAATAGACATAGTTGTATGTTTTAGTTGAACTAGCTGAGTTGCTACAAGCCGCCAATAGTAGACCGGCACTTAGGGCAAGGCCTGCCAGCGTCAGATATTTTGCCTTAGACTTTTTCATTTCCAGAACCTCCAAATTTAAATATTTGTATCATTATACAGCTATTGTTTTTTTAGTCAAGCAATTTTATCTAATTTTTACCAAATTATAGATTTTTTTCTACTAATTTTTATATTTTATCCTATTTTTAAATAAAAATGAACAATTTAAACTTTTTTTCAGATTGAAAAGTTCAAATTGTTCATTTTATTTATAAACTATTATGATAATTTTTAATCGTGCTCGTAACTGGTCAGCTTTTGCCTGTCCAATAACCTTATCTAAGAGACGAGTATAGAGACTCATGAATCCGTAGAGCCCACCACCGATTGTTCCGATTAGGGCGACATAGATAAAGCTCCAGAAACGTCCAGTTGGATGGAAAACAAATCCAAGAATCCATTGTAAGAAGCCTACCAGGATAAACATGACAAGAGTTAAAAATAGTCACTAGGATGGTTCGTTTTCAGGATAATCTTTTCGATGAACTCCTGTAAATCTGACAGATCTCGCGATACATTAAAACAATTTGGAATGATAAGACCGATGGTCGTTGAAATGAGAGGACCATAGCTATGGAAAATCGCTATTGATGGTATTTGTAAGACGAGCTTGGCAATGGAAACCATAGAAACAAAGAAAAAAAGATTGCCTTGCGGTTACGGAAACATAGCTTGAAGCATTGGTGATAAGACCATGTACAAACCTAGAATTGTTGACTGCAAGACTGCAAAAGACAAACAAAGCCCATAGCCAAACTATCTGGCTTACCGTAAAAAGACTGTATAGAGGGGTTCTCCTACCATGACTACTCCAACCGTTGCAGGTAAGAGGAATAGGAAAAGCATGGTGATACTATCTTGAATGAGACGAGAAGCTGCTGGTAAATCTCCCCTTTGACATAGTTCTCTGTCAAGAGAGGTAGACCCAACGCTACCAATCGAAACTCCTACCGAAATCAAAAATCATGGTGATTTTTATTAGGATTGGCAGAGAAATAAGAAAACATGACAACTAAGTCTTCATTACTATAGTTGGTAAACCACTTCATGCTATTGATAAAGGTATTTTTGGTCCAAGATTTGGAAAGAGCTGAATAGCTGAACCCTAGTTATGATAAAAAGGAATAGCTTCCTTAATCGTATCAATTAACAGATGTTTACTATCAATCTTATCTCGCGTTTCAAAAACTTTTTTGAAGCATCCCTTCTTTATAAAAGGAAATAAAGTAAGACAGCAAAAGCTAGCTACCATTCCCACAAAAGGCCGCAAAAGGTAGACTGGGTGACTGCTGACAGATAATCTCCTGAACCAAGTTTCATGATGATAAAGGTTGCTAAGAGCATCCAAATAACACGGATAACCTGTTCAGCAATTTGACTCATAGCATAAGGCTTGAGATTATTCATTCCTTGGAAAAATCCGCGGATAACACTCATAGATGGGAAAATCAAGACCGCCCAAGCCAAGCTCTGCATAATTGGAATCAAGTCCTTACCGACACCAGAAAGATCTGCCAACCAAGGCGCAAAGAGATATAAAACCAAAGCAAAGACAAGACCGAGTCCAGTCATAAAGCCCAGGAAACTCCGAATCAGAGCAAAACTATGCTCTTCTTCTTGCATGGTGTTATACTTAGCAACCTGCTTAGCGACTGCCACCGGGATACCCGCTGTCGAAATCAACAAGAACCAGGCGTAGATATTGTAGCCCATGGTGAAAAGTCCATTTGCCTTAGCGGCATAAGTCCCCATCCAAATATACCAAGGGATGATGTAAATGGCCCCGAGCAGGCGACTGATAAAGTTACTAGCCGTTAGCCAGGCAGTCCCTCGTAACATCTGGGCCTGCTGATGATTATTTTCGTTAGACATAACTTCCTCATTCAATTTTAATAACGGAAATGTTCCTTATCTTCCATTATAAACTTTTCCTTGTTACTTGTAAAATTCAGACTTTCGGTTTACAATAGAAAGTATGATAAAGATTGAAACCGTATTAGAAATTTTAAAGAAAGATGATCTCTTCCGTGAGATTATCGACCAAGGACATTACCACTACAACTACAGCGATGTTATTTTTGATAGCATCAGTTACGATAGCCGAAAAGCACAAGAAAATAGCCTCTTTTTTGTCAAAGGAGCAGCCTTCAAAAAAGAATTTCTCCTTTCGGCAATTGCACAAGGACTTGGTTGGTATGTAGCGGAACAGGACTATGAAGTCGGTATTCCCGTTATTGTCGTTAGCGATATTAAGAAAGCCATGAGTTTGATTGCCATGGAGTTTTATGGCAACCCTCAGGAAAAATTAAAATTACTTGCTTTCACTGGTACTAAAGGAAAAACAACAGCTGCTTACTTTGCTTATAACATCTTAAATCAAGAACATCGTCCAGCTATGTTGTCAACCATGAACACGACCTTGGACGGTAAGACTTTCTTTAAATCTGCTCTAACAACTCCTGAAAGTATCGACCTCTTTGAGATGATGGCCCAGGCTGTTGATAATGGAAGAACTCACCTTATCATGGAAGTATCCAGTCAAGCCTACTTGGTTAAACGAGTCTACGGACTGACCTTTGATGTCGGTGTCTTCCTCAACATTAGTCCTGACCATATTGGTCCTATTGAGCATCCAACCTTTGAAGACTACTTCTACCACAAGCGTCTCTTGATGAAAAATAGCCGAGCAGTTGTCATTAATAGCGATATGGACCACTTCTCTGTCTTAAAAGAGCAAGTTGAGAACCAAGAGCACGACTTCTACGGTAGCCAATCAAGTAACCAAATCGAAAACTCCAAAGCCTTTAGCTTCTCAGCTACTGGTAAATTAGCTGGAGACTATGATATTCAGTTGATTGGGCACTTCAACCAAGAAAATGCAGTCGCTGCTGGGACTTGCTTGTCTTCGTTTAGGTGCTAGTCTTGAAGACATCAAAAAAGGGATTGCGACTACTCGCGTTCCTGGTCGTATGGAAGTTCTCACTCAGAAAAATGGTGCAAAAGTTTTCATCGACTACGCCCACAATGGTGACAGTCTTAAAAAACTAATCTCTGTCGTTGAAACTCATCAAACTGGAAAGATTGCTTTAGTCCTTGGTTCAACTGGAAACAAGGGAGAAAGCCGCCGAAAGGACTTTGGACTTCTCCTCGATCAACATCCTGAAATTCAAGTCTTTCTAACAGCTGATGATCCAAACTACGAAGATCCGATGGCCATTGCAGATGAAATCAGTAGCTATATCAACCATCCTGTTGAAAAGATTGTCGATCGCGAGCAAGCTATCAAGGCTGCTATGTCTGTTACAAGTCAAGATCTGGACGCTGTGATTATCGCTGGTAAAGGAGCCGACTGCTACCAAATCATCAATGGGATAAAGGAAGACTATCCTGGAGATGCAGCTATCGCTGAACGTTATCTATAGTAAATTTAAAGAAGGCTAGGAAATTTCCTAGCCTTTATTTTTTTTATAAAGATGAGTCTTTCTTTATCAAATTCTACAGCCAACTCATATTTCCCATCTTCATTTTGAATGATGTAGCCCAATAAAACTAAACTATCGACAAAAATATCACGACGTTTCTGCATAAGTTGGTCTTTTTTGAGAAATTTAAGCAAAAAGGTTGTCATATACTTGAGAGCATACTCAGGATTGACATCTCCTAAAATAGCATAGAGTGCCTGCTGATCATCGGTCAGTGGATACTGGTGCTTAACCTTATAAAAGTAATTAGACAAGGTCATCTTTTCCCTAGCAAAATCTGTATACTCTTCTAGGATAGCTGCATTGGTTTGATTGTGCAATTCTGTCTGAAATTCTTTCTCTAGGATTTCTTGATAGATTGGACTATCATCTCTCACAAAGACTTCTTGGTCTAGTTCAAGAGATTCTGTAGATTCTAGAAATGGGAGATTGAGATAATAGCGTTTATTTTCTCTCAAAATCAAACCCGCTTTAATATATTCCTCCAAATGCTTGTCAACTGGAACCTCTGGAAACTGAGCCTTGATTTCACGGAGGATAACATCATCATGCTGATCAAGATAGTTTACCAAATCTCTAAAGAATGGTTGACGCGTCAAGCGAGATGGATTAAAAATCTGAATCATGAAGATTCCTTTCTTTACAAACTAAAAGTGGTGATGCTGCTAATTGACTAGGGTTAGTGCCAGGCTGATTCAAAGGTACAGGAAGTCCTAGTTCTCTATAATATTCTCTCCAGAAATCACTGATTTCCTCTACACCATCTCCAAATTTCATGGGAATGGTCTCAAAAATAGGGAGAATTTCTGCTACAAACTGGGAACAGTAGAAACCATCTCCATCCGGGTAAAAGGAAGCATTGTAGGGTGAACCCAAAAGGCTCTCTGCCTGCTTTTTGATCTCTGGGCAATCAATCTCCGCATAGCGATAAAGGTCATAGACTTTCTCAGCTTCAAAGAAATCTTCAGGAGATTGGGCAATGACTCCACCTTCCGTAGTTGCATGATAGACCTGTCCTTCCAAAAAGATGGCCACATGGCTATAGTTACCAGTAGATTCCTGGATGGCTTGTCCTATATCCGAATCATCTTTCACAAAGATTAAATCACCATTTTCTAACATACTTCTCTCCTAGCAAAAAAGGAGCCGAAACTCCTTTTTAACAATGGGTTTCCCCATCAATCATTAAGCATTAAAGCTTTCAGTCAATTGTGGCACCACTTGTTTCTTACGTGACACGGCACCTGGAAGGAAAGCGTGGTTGTTTTCAAGTTTGAAGTTGAAAGCTGCTTCTACCTTGTCCATGTTGGCACCAAGAGCCAAAATTTCTGAGTTTGAGTTGACGATGTCTGTAATCATCAAAACAAAGTCAGAGTATCCGTTAGCTGCATTTGCGGCTTGGATGGCTGCTTCGATTTCAGCTTGGCGTTCCAATACTTCCGCAATATCAACTGTATTGACTTGAGCCACACGAACGTTGTTTCCGTTCAATTCAAAAGTCTTAGCATCGATGTCGATCAATTCTTCTGCTGATTTGCTTGCCAAGTTGGTACCAGCCTTAAGCATTGCAAGACCGTATTCTTCCAAGTTCACACCAGCCAATTCAGCCAATTCAGGCGCAATCACTTTATCAGATGGATGAGTTGTTGGAGATTTCAAAAGAAGGGTATCTGAAATCAAACCTGAAAGCATCAAACCTGCAATTTCTTTTGGAACAGCTACACCGTGTTCTTTGAACATACGGTAAACGATAGAAGATGCTGATCCTACTGGCTCCAAACGCATGTAAAGTGGGCTGGCAGTTTCAAAGTTAGCCACACGGTGGTGGTCCACCACACCATAAACTTCTACTTCAGCGATATCTGACACTGATTGTTGGAATTCATTGTGGTCAGTCAAGATAACTTGTTCTGCACCTTCTGCTTTAGCAGATGTGATAACGCGCGGTGCTTCAACACCAAAATAGTTCAATACGAAAGCTGTTTCTTCATTTGGAGTTCCAAGAGCCACCGCTTCTGTATCCAAACCATAAGCTTCTTTTGCAAGATAAGCAAAGGCTACAGATGAACCGATAGCATCCGAATCTGGATTTTGGTGACCAAATACTAGAATCTTAGACATGATAATACCTCGTTTCTTTATTCTCTTTATTGTAGCATTTTTTTCAATTTTTGACAAAAGTAAGAGGAGTCAAAGAACTCCCCACTACTCTTCAAAATGACCGAGTAAATTTTTTTCTTGGTTTTCAGATAAAAATCTTTCCTTTTGCTCTCTCTTCTTACGTTTGAGAAGGGCCTCAGCCGACATGGCTTCTTCCTTACTATCAAAACCTTGAGCATAGATGAGTTTTACTGGCAACCGAGCTCGTGTGTACTTGGCTCCCTTACCACTATTGTGAACGGCTATTCTTTTTTTGACATCCGTTGTATAACCAGTATAGTAGGAACCATCCCGACACTCAACTACATACATATAAGCTTTATGATCCATAATAGATTTCTTGAATTTCTGGAGTATAGGAACCATCATCATTATGAACAATGAGTGGTGGCAGAACCTTAAAACCACTAGTGGAGCCGTCCTTAATAGCCTCGATCAAAAGCATATTGGCTTCCTTCTCCCGTTTAGGGTAGACAAATTGCAGACGCTTTGGAGCCAAATTGTGTTGTTGAAGCGTGTCTAAAATATCTAACAATCGATCAGGACGATGGACCATGGCTAAACGCCCATTGGATTTGAGAATACTTTGGGCACTACGGCAGATTTCCTTGAGATTGGTCGTAATTTCATGCCGAGCCAACAAGTAGTGCTCACTCTCGTTCAGATTAGAATTTGGGTCCACCTTAAAATAGGGAGGATTGCACAAAATCAAATCAACCTTACTCCCCTGAATGTAAGCAGGCATATTTTTCAAATCATCACAGATAACCTGCATCTGTTCTTCCAAGCTATTTAAACGGACTGATCGTTCAGCCATATCTGCCAGGCGTTCCTGGATTTCAACAGACAGAATTTTCGCCTTAGTACGACTACTGGCAAAAAGTCCAACAGCTCCATTACCCGCACAAAAATCCACTATCAAGCCATTTTTAGGAAAACGAGGAAAGCGTGACAAAAGTACACTATCCACCGAATAGCTGAAAACCTCTCTATTTTGAATAATCTTGATATCTGTAGAAAAGAGTTGATTGATTCTCTCTCCTGATTTTAATAATTCTTCTACCATACTTCTATTATAACAAACTATATTAACATTTCAAGAGAAAAAAATCAATTAAGACTTTTTCTTATTTAGATTAGAAATAGCTTCCTTTGGTCCAGATAGGCATCATGCGAGCCAAAGGAGCAAAGCCGTATTTGACACGGTCACTTGAAAAACGTCTCCGTCTCGGTAACTGATGTTTCTCTTCTTCCAAAGTCCGAATAGAAAGACTTGCTTTACCTGTATATTCGTCCAAATCGACAACCTGAACTTGAACTTCTTCACCGATTTTCAGTACATCATAGATATTCTCAATAAATCCTGTACGAATTTCAGAAATATGAATCAAACCTGTGATACCAGTCTCTAGCTCCACAAAGGCTCCATAAGACTGAATCCCTGTAATTCGCCCTGTTAGCTTATCACCTATTTTCATCTTAGTCCTCGATTTCAATCGTTTCGATAACGACATCTTCAACTGGCTTGTCCATTGCACCTGTTTCTACACCTGCAATTGCATCCAGAACTTCATAAGACTCTTCATCTGCAAGTTGACCGAATACTGTGTGACGACGATCTAGGTGAGGAGTTCCACCTTGTTCTGCATAAATCTCAGCAATTGGTTCTGGCCAGCCACCACGAGCAATTTCTTTCTTAGAATATGGCAAGTGTTGATTTTGCACGATAAAGAACTGGCTACCGTTGGTATTTGGTCCAGCATTAGCCATAGAAAAGGGCTCCGCGGATGTTGTAAAGTTCCTCTGAAAATTCGTCTTCAAATGACTCACCATAGATTGATTCGCCACCCATACCAGTTCCAGTTGGATCTCCACCTTGAATCATAAAGTCTTTAATAATACGGTGGAAAATGACCCCGTCATAGTAACCATCTTTTGACAGAGCGATAAAGTTGGCTACTGTGGGAGCCTTTTCAGGGAAAAGCTTAATACGCATGTCTCCATGATTTGTTTTAATAGTCGCAATCGGACCTTCCGCTGTTTCAATATCTACTTGTGGCAAATGTAATTCTTTTTCTACCATACCAAATCTTTCTAAGGCATCAAAAATGCCATCTTCTTCTAGTGTTTTCGTTATATAATCTGCTTTTTCTTTGATTTTTTCATGAGATACTTCCATCGCAATGCTGATACCTGCATAGTCAAAAAGCTCCAAATCATTGAGTTCATCTCCAAAGACCATGACGTTTTCTGGTTTATAGCCCAAATGCTCTACGACTTTTGCTACACCAGTTGCTTTTGAACCTGAAATTGGTACAACATCTGACGAATGTTCATGCCAGCGTACCATACGCAAAGTCGATGCTAAACTTTCAGGCAAAGTCAGGTCATCTCCCTGATCCTCAAAAGTCCACATCTGATAGATGTCTTCTTTTTCATAAAAATCAGGATCAACATCCAAGTCAGGATAAATTGGATCAATGGCCTCACTAATCAACTCAGTTCTAGTGGAGAGTTTAGCAGTATGACTACCAACTAAACCATATTCAATCCCCACTTCCTTAGTCCAAGCAATATAGCTTTCAACCTTATCTTTAGAGATTTTGTTACTATCAATCACATTGCCTTTTTTATCCTCAATATAGGCACCATTCAGAGTAACAAAAAAGTCAGGTTTAAGCTCGCGAATCTCTGGCACGACACCGAAAATCCCACGACCCAGTCGCAATCCCAGTCAAAAATACCTTTTTCACGCAATTGTTTAAAAATACAGTTGGAATTGAGGTTGGGATAAAACCAGTCTTTGAGTTTCTCAACGTATCATCAATATCAAAAAAAACAATCTTTATCTTTTTTGCCTTATATCTTAATTTCGCATCCATCTCACTACCTCTTTCAATCTAACTCTTTCCATTATACCATAAAGTAGAGAAATCCCACATCCCCAATAAAATCCTTATCTCTTATCCGAATTCCTTTACTAGATACAAAACCAAATCATCATTATTTTGGCTAGTTGCATTCATTTCCAAGGGTTGATTTCGATACCAGACACCTGTCCCATCTGGAATGTAGCCCCGTCTGATATACAATCTCTGGGCAGGGCCATAGCCTAAGTGCAAACCTACACCAAGAGTGACCTTACTCGAAACAAACTTGACTCGTTTTTCTGCTTCTTCTAGCAGTTGATTCCCAATCCCTTGATTTCGAAAAGGCTCAAACACATTAAAATCTGATAATTCTGGATAGACTTCTGCAAAAGGACCATGTTTAGCAGAGGGCAAAATGGTAACGTAGCCCGCTACAGCACCATCAATCTCTGCAACTAAGACTTCTCTCTCCCCACTTTCCTGTTCCAGAAAATATCTAGCCAAAATTTCCTCTCTACCAGGCCAACCTTGATTCATAAATCCATGAGATAAGGATTCAATATCAGACTTAATCATATTTCTAATCGTACAATTCATCTTTGACTTACCCACCTTTACTCTTTCTATTACCATTATAGCACGCCAAGGTCAGAAAAAAACTATCTCGTGAAAAAAGACCCAACCGGGTCTTTAAATCGCTTTCTTGTTTTCAAGCTCATGAAAAAGAGGTCCACTCGGACCCAAACTCGCTCTTTCATTTCAAAGCTCGTGAAAAAGAGGACCACCCGGACCTGAAAAAAAGACCCACCCGGGTCTTTTTTTTTAATCTTCGTTTACGAAAGGCATCAAAGCCATTACGCGAGCGCGTTTGATAGCTGTTGTTACTTTACGTTGGTTTTTAGCTGAAGTTCCTGTTACACGACGAGGAAGGATTTTCCCACGTTCTGAAACGAAACGGCTAAGAAGCTCAGTATCTTTGTAATCAACATATTCAATTTTGTTTGCTGCGATGTAATCAACTTTTTTACGGCGTTTGAATCCGCCACGACGTTGTTGAGCCATGTTTTTTCTCCTTTATAGTATTAATTGTCCATTAGAATGGTAAATCATCATCTGAAATATCCAAAGGATTTCGTTGTTCCGAATGGATTTTTCATCACGTGAAAAAGTCAGGTACTGATTGAGTAGGTGCTGAATAGTTTGAACTTGGGTGCAGAATAAGCTCCACCAGTATGTCCTTCACGCACACTACGGCTTTTCCAACATTTGGAAATTCTCAGCCACGACTTCCGTCACGTAGACACGTTGTCCTTGCTGGTTATCGTAACTACGAGTCTGAATACGACCTGTCACCCCGATAAGTGAGCCTTTTTTTAGCCCAATTAGCAAGATTTTTCAGCCTGTTGGCGCCACATAACGACATTGATAAAATCAGCCTCACGTTCGCCATTTTGACTCTTAAATGTACGGTTTACTGCAAGAGTAAAAAGTCGCAACTGCTACATTTGATGGGGTATAACGCAACTCAGCGTCACGAGTCATACGCCCTACAAGTACAACATTGTTAATCATAATCTACCTTCTTACGCGTCAGTTTTGACGATCATGTGACGAAGAATGTCAGCGTTGATTTTTTTGAAAGACGGTCAAACTCTTTAAGAGCTGCATCATCATTTGCTTCAACGTTAACGATGTGGTAAAGTCCTTCGCGGAAATCTTGGATTTCGTATGCAAGACGACGTTTTTTTCCCATGTTTTTTTGATTCAACAACAGTTGCACCGTTGTCAGTCAAGATAGAGTCAAAACGTGCTACCAAAGCGTTTTTTTCGCTTCTTCTTCAATGTTTGGACGAATGATATAAAGAATTTCGTATTTAGCCATTGATATGTTCCTCCTTTTTGGTCTAATGACCCCAAGACATTTGCAAGGGGTAAGTGAGGTTTGCTCACAATAAATTATTATACTAGAAAAAAATTTTTTTAGCAAGTAAAAACTGCTTCTATTTTTATTTTTTTACAGTTTTTTTGCTAGAAGTTTGTGTAATTTCTTCAACCTGAATATTCTCAGATTCAAATTTCTGTTTAAAGGTAGCTAGATCAACCGTTCCCTCAATTTGAACTTCGATAACAATCTTACCATCTTTACGTGGAATATTAACAGTATGAGAAATATTTAGATTTTCCTCAACGATTAAAGAAACAATCTTACCAAGTACCCCAATTTCATTTTCTGTGATAAAACGAACACGGATTCCCTCTTCGCCATAACCAGAAATTTCAAGAAATGCTCTGAAATACATCACGGTCAGTAATGACACCATAGACTTGTCCATTATCAATAACTGGCAAGATTCCAATCTTATTTTTCAGCATAAGGTAGGTTGCATCTTCCAAACTTGCATAACCTGAGACAGTTACAACATCACGAATCATGACGTCTTTTACTTTTGTTTTATTGAGCAAGTAATTCATCTCAAAGATTGAAAGACTCGTTGCTTTTGATGGACTAGCTTCAGCAATTGTTCCTTCTGTTACTAGACCAACTAATTTATCATTTTCAATAACAGGAAGACGGTGCAAACCTTGTTCGCGCATCAAGTCTGCTGCATGTGCTACAGTCGTATCTGGGCTAATATATACGACCTTTCGTGTCATAAAATCTTTGACTGCCATAGGAACTCTCCTTTATGTTTATAGCTTTATTATACACTTTTTACGAAAATCAATCAAACGCTTTCATCTCTTTTTCAAGATTCAGAAAACTCTGAAAGACTCTAAAAAAGGGCTCAACATTAGAGCCCCCAATATCTTTATTACGTAATTTGTTTCGCAATCTTTTCCGCCGACTAAAAAGGGCACCCGACTAGATGTTAATTGTCGCTACAATTTTTTTATCCGCAACCTAAACTAGTCTCCCAGACTATGGTGGATTGCTTACACAATCCTTATCCGCCGACTAAAAAGGGCACCCGGACTAGATGTTAATTGCTGACGCAATTTTTATCCGCAACCTAGACTAGTCTGCCAGACTAGATGTTAATTGCCGCCACAATTTTTATCCGCCGACTAAAAAGGGCACCCGGACTAGATGTTAATTGCTGACGCAATTTTTATCCGCAACCTAAACTAGTCTCCCAGACTAGTTTAGCCACCTAGATATGCTTTTCTGACTTCATCTGAGGCTGCCAGTTCTTTCCCTGTTCCTGAAAGAACAATCTTACCTGTTTCAAGAACATATCCTCGATCTGCGATAGCAAGTGCTTTATTGGCATTTTGCTCGATCAAAAGAACGGTTGTACCTTGTTTTTGAATATCTTGGATGATATCAAAAATTTCTTGAATGAAAATTGGTGCAAGTCCCATCGATGGTTCATCTAAGAGAAGAAGTTTAGGGGTTGACATGAGTGCACGGCCCATAGCAAGCATCTGCTGTTCACCACCAGAAAGAGTAGCTGCATCTTGGTTTTTACGTTCTTCCAAACGAGGGAAACGTGAAAATACTTTTTTCAGATTTGCTTGATTTTCTTCACGATTTTTCTTAAGGAAGGCGCCCATCTCCAAGTTTTCCAGAACTGTCAAACCAGGGAACACGTGACGACCTTCTGGTACTTGAGAAAGTCCTGATGCCACAATTTTTTGTGCAGGCATCTTTTGGATTTCTTGTCCCAAAAATTCAATTTTACCAGAACTTGGACGAACAAGTCCTGACAAGGTACGAAGGATGGTTGTTTTACCAGCCCCGTTGGCACCGATAAGGGAAACAACTTCTCCTTCGTTTACTTCAAAGCTCACATCACGTACAGCTTGAATCATACCGTAGTGTACTGAGAGGTTTTCAACTTTTAACATAGACATTAGGCTTCACCTCCTAGATAAGCTTCGATAACACGTTTATTATTCTTGATTTCATCTGGTGTTCCATGAGCAATCAAACGACCGTACTCAAGAACATAGATACGCTCAGTAACTTCCATAACCAAGTTCATATCATGTTCAATCAGCATAATAGTAATGTTGAATTCATCCTTGATGCGACGAATCAACTCAGTCAATTCTGCAGTTTCTTGTGGATTCATACCCGCTGCAGGCTCATCCAAGAAAAGGATTTTAGGTTCTGTAGCAAGAGCACGAACAATTTCCAAACGACGTTGTTGACCATAGGCTAAATTTTTAGCTAGAGTTTCAGCATCTCCATCCAAATCAAAGATTTTTAGTAATTCTAAGGCTTTAGCTTTCAATTCTTTTTCATTCTTATAAAAAGCTGGTAAGCGCAAGAAACTCGCAAACATGTTGTTTATGATGGTTGCTAAATGCAATTAGAACGTTATCCAAAACTGTCAAGTCCTTAAAAAGGCGGATATTTTGGAAGGTACGCCCTAAACCAAGAGATGCGATTTTATAGGGTTGCTTGCCATTTAACAAGTGACCATCCAAGGTTACTGTCCCTTCGCTTGGTTCATAAACACCTGTCAACAAGTTGAAGAGGGTTGTTTTCCCAGCACCATTCGGTCCAATCAAACCAACAAGTTCACCTTCGTTCAATTCGAGAGTGACGTCCCCAACGGCTGTCAGACCACCAAAATGTTTGGTTAAATTTTTTACTTCAAGTAATGCCATTAGTTTTGTCCCTCCTTCTTACCTTTTTTAAAGAGACGTGATAGGCTCAATTCCCATGTCCCAAGAAGACCACCTGGTCTGAAGATCATAACGAGTACTAAGGCCAAAGCATAGATAATCATACGAACGCTGGCTACGTCTTGAAGGAGCATGTTCAAGATTCCAAGCACGATTGCCGCAACAATTGCCCCTGTAATGGAACCTAAACCACCGAATACAACGATAATCAAAACATTGATAGAGTTGATAAACGTATAATCTTTTGGTACGACTGATCCAATAAATCCTGACTGGAGAGTACCTGCGATACTTGCAGTAACAGCACCAAAAACAAAAGCAATGATTTTAATTTTTGTAGTATTTACCCCTACTGACTCAGCAGCAATCTCATCTTCACGAACTGATAAGGTTAAACGTCCGATAGGACTGCGAAGGAAATTAAGAGTGGCAATCGTTGTAATCACAGCAAAGAAATATACCATTTGCCAAGTTGTAAAGTTAGGAATCCCCAAAATACCAGCAGCACCGTTTGTAAGGCTTCCACCATTAATAATGAAGATACGAATAATTTCAGCAACACCAAGTGTTGCAACTGCAAGGTAGTCACCCTTCAAACGTAGGGTTGGAATTCCAACGACCAAGGCAACCAAACCAGCAATGATAGCACCGAGCAACATAGCTCCAAAGAATGCACCATAGGTTGGAGTTTTAGAACCAATAATAGCTGCTGCATAGGCACCAATAGCCATAAATCCAGCATGTCCAAGTGAAAACTGACCAGAGAACCCAACGATTAGGTTAAGACCTACTGCTAGAATAATATTGATACCGATTTGTTCAATAATCTGAATATGGAAAAGATTCAAGACTCCTACTGAAACCAATAGGCTAATCAAACCATATCCAAGCAACAAAAAGGAATAACCATAGAATATTAACTTTTAAATTTTCTTTCATTGTTTACACCTTCTCTTTCACATTCTTACCGAGAATACCAGCTGGACGAACAATCAAGATTAAGAGCAAGATTCCATACACGATGGCATCACGGAAATCTGACATTCCGAAGGCGGTAGCAAATGTCTCAAAAGACCAATAACAAAGCCACCCAGAGCTGCACCAGGGATAATTCCGATACCACCAAGAACGGCACCACAAATGATTTTAATACCTGGAGTCATTCCCATCAATGGTTCAAGAGAGTTATAGTAAAGTGCAATCAAGACACCCGCTGCACCAGCTAGAGCTGAACCCAATGCAAAGGTGAAACTGATTGTACGGTTCACGTTAATCCCCATCAGCTGAGCAGACATCACTATCTACAGAAACGGCACGCATGGCTTTCCCCATCTTGGTTTTTTTGTAC